>ENA-OWOU01001432-OWOU01001432.1-gut-metagenome-genome-assembly--contig:-NODE-1432-length-9750-cov-3.345498_pt1 | contig 9750 bp, 6 predicted proteins | sample MGYA00248248_ERZ651801 | MGnify/ENA primary metagenome ERZ651801 (study PRJEB26908, sample SAMEA4031710) | gut metagenome | biome: gut; feature: normal infant; material: stool | place: China | collected 2015 ... | reverse complement strand
ATATAAACGTAGCTTGTGTGTTTTGGTATATTACACCAATCCAAATCACATCCTATGTCATTCAATAAGCATTGCAATTCTTCATTCATATAAAAACCAACATTATCTCTCACTGTTACAATCATAAGATACTCACTCTTGCATTGTCGCACTTTTTTTAAATATTGATATATATTACTTTCATTTGACAACTGCATTATGTCTAAAACACTTCTTCTACATTGATTAGAGCCCTCATTTATATATAATTCAAAAGCTCTATACAACGTACTTAATTGCATTTCTAATTTTTTGTTTTCTGTTTTAAGTTGTGCAATTTCTTTTTTTTGCTCATCAGAATATTTTTTAATATAGTGATAATCTGAATATGACTTTTTTTGTTGTGTTTTTAACGAATTTAATAACCAATTCCTACATCTTAGTTTTTCTTTATTTAGTTTTTTATAAACTTCATCATAGTCGATCGGATTAAAAATATCTTTATTATCTAACAAAGCACTATAATCTTTTACTACTCGATTCATTAATCCCAATTTTCCCAGTATTGTTTTAAATCTACTTGCCCCTCTCTTTTCATTTAATATTGCTATGAAATTTTTCCTATATATAATCGCTATACAAATTCCATGAAATGAATCTGCAATAAAGAAATTACACTTGGCAATATTTCTTATTCTATCATTTATAAATTTACTATCTTCAATTTCTAGAGTCCAACCATTCCTTGGCAAATCCTTCCAATTCATTTCTGAAAATATAGAATATGACAGTTTTAATTTGTTTGAAACTTCTTCTATAATATTCTGACGATCTTTACTTAAATCTAGTATATACGCTCCTATAAATTGTTCTGGAAATGCATATCCTGATTTTTCCACTAACTCATCATAATATTTTTTTTCGCATAAAAAAACAGGATCCAAAACCCATTCTGCATCAATTCCAAAGTCTTTATTGCAAATTTCGATACCACTTTCCTCTCTAACTGAAAATGCATCAAATTTCTTCATAAAATATGACATCTCTGCTCTTGTTTCCTCTGGATGCCATATGAAATCATGTCCAAACGATGCAGCGTATGCAATTTTTCGTTTATTATCCTCAACCCAATCAAGTGTAACCCATTTTCCAAATTGATTATAAAGAAAGTTGTTAAACAATTGATCAGATCCCACTAAAAATGTATCACAACAATCATTCAATTCTGTCATCTGCTCTTTTTTATCATATATTTTTGCTTTCGCATATTCCGGATATGGGTCTTCCGTATATAGCTTTGTTGACCCCGGCTTATGATTTGACTCTTTCGGTCTTTCAATCATCAGCGCTGAATACCCAAGATCCTCAATAGTATGATATAGCGCATAATAAGTTAATGCCCCTCCGAAATTATCAACTGTATAAATTCCAACTATGCCAATATCATATTTTTTATTATATACATAGTTAATTGCTTCGTTGAATGAATGTCCTGTTCTTCTCAAGCTAAAATATCTTTCTCTTTGAACATGTTGTGGATAATACGCTTTTAGCCTATTTTGTATAAAACTAATTGGTATATCAAATTCTTTATAATTAACATTTTCTTCCACACTCATGAACAAATCTTTTCCATGTACATTATTTATAAAGACAAGAGATGTGCCTTTTCCATCATTTTGTGATGAGTCAATTTTATTAATTCCCCAAAAGTCTCCTAATGTAACATCCCCTACTCTAGGGAACTCGCAAAACTTACAATTGCCACACGATTTTCTTAATATTATATTTTTTTGGAAACCTAATTCATATGTATCCATTGGCTTCAATAGATCAAAGTGCATATTTCCCTCATAAACAGTTCCATCCGCATAGCTAACATTTACACAATCAGCCCTCCAACCATTTACCTTACTTCGAAATTCAAATTTTTCTATTTTCTTATAATGATTTTCATTTATGTAATCATCAAAACTATGCTGTGATGGAACACCATGACATACTAAATCAATCGTATATAGATTGTTATCTTCTCTGCTACCAAGGTAACTATATAATGCAACAACTTGGCATGGTGTACCCACAAAAAGGACTTTATTTTCCCCCCTCAACAATTCTTTTATCTGCCTATACACATATTCTGTGTTACTTTGCAAATATTTTGATCCTTTCATTTTTTCAACATCATCAACTGAATTTGATACTATATGATGAAGTCTAAGTTTTTCATCAAACACAGCTCCACACACATACCCATTATTATTTATAATCCAGTCCGCAAAGATTCCAAACATCCCTCCAGACGAACTTTTTTTTCTTAATTCATCAGAACATCTAGCCGCAATCGGTATTGGTATACTATTATCATTGGTCTCGCTACATTTTGAAGGACACCTTTTTAAACATAGCCCACAATTATTGCACAACTCATCATTTACAACCGGCATGTAAAAATACTCATTATTTTCCTGCATTGTAATAGCCTTTTGTGGGCATACATTTACACAACACCTACACCCAGTGCATTCTTCTACCATAATACTTGAAACATTACTTATCATATATAACGCACTCCCTATTCACAATCAATTATCTTATTTAATACCCAAATAATTTACCCAAAATTCTATACCATTTAATATATTTTTTGCATTTCTATATTTTTCTTTCGCAGAATCATATTTTTTATTAACATCTTTTTGCAATTTAAAATATGCCTTTAATAATGCAATCTCTTCTTTCTTATCAAAATATGTTTCAAATCCTCTTCCACTCACTGCATCATAATTCACTGCACCATAAGCTTTATAGAAGTATGCAATATGAGGATTTTGCACTGGAACACATACTGCCTTATCATGTTTTCCAAAAAGGCCATTCAGAGTCATCTTTCTCTTCTTCTGTTCCTTAGGTTCTTCAACAAAACTCAGCATCTGCTCATATTGAGGATAGTTAAATGGAATTGTCAGTTCATTTAAATCAGAAAACTTATATCCCGCTTGCATAACAGACATATTAAGTTCTTCTCCATCCTGTTCCATTAACCATTCTGGTCCTTTAAGAAAATCCAACGCACCATTTAGAAGAAGCTGTGCATTTTTATATCTTAATGTAAATATTTCTCTAAAATACTGTTCCTTAAAATCCGCCATAAACCGTTCTTTAGAATACTCTATTCCACGTACAGCATTATCAATCAAACGGTTTCTGAATATATAGTAATACATAGATGAACTATATTTATTTTCAAATGGCTCATGCCATACACAAATTCCATTCATCAAAATTAGATGTTTCATATTTCTTAAACCGAACTCTACATCATCACCCCTGATAAAAATCGGCAGTGGAAGGTTCACATCTGTCACTATATCAATTGGCATGGTGCAATACCACCATGCATTAAAATCACATTTTTCTTCAACTTCATTATAAAGACAAGCATCCAGATTTCTTAAATCCAGTCCCTGCTTATGGCTCACTAACTGCCCTGCATTCCATGTTCCTCCTGCTTCTGTCTGAAACCATTGAAGATCAGTTCTAAGCATAGCCCCACCTATAAATGCATCTTTATATTCATCTTTTAACAAAGATAACACTCTATATGTTCTATATATAGATTCTGGTTGCATTATGACATCATCGTCCATCAATAAAACATGCGTCAATTTACAACTTTCTTGTGATTTTTTGCTTTCTATCAGACATCTTGTAAAACCACCAGCACCACCTAGATTCTTGTTTTCAAACACGTTGATGTGATTACTCGTAAACTGCTTTTTGTCGAGTGTTTTTGCATTATCAGAAATATTAACATACAATCTTTCTCTCAATTCAGACTTTTGATTTAATAAAAATTCATCTTCAAGCATTTTTACATTCTTATATACATATTTTTCTCTTTTAAATGTACATATATTAATTGCAAGTCCAATATCCTTTGCTTCACATTCTGTCGTATAATAATATCCACCATAAAATCTAGTGTTCTTTGATTGTGATAAAATGCTCACACAATACATACCTTTTTCAAGTACTGTTTTATATTCTTCCTCAAAATAATCTCCTTGTTCTTCTGAATCAAAATAAGTTTCACATATACACTTCTCCATTACACCTGAAGCTGTTCTTTCTTTATATAATAATGTTATTCTTGCTTTTCCTTGGATTTCAAGATGCACTTTTACATTATTTATTTTTGTATACTTAAGCCACTTTCCAACAGAAAAACCATTGAAATATGTGTCTAAATTTATAATTGCATTTTTTTTCAATCTTATATAAGAATCTGCCAATGAATATTCTACTGCCCCAATTCTTCTAAAATATAAACTTTCTTCTGTACAATTTTTTGTTGATGGAAATATAATATTCTGCAATTTAATCATTAATTTATACCTCTTTCACTCATCTTTCTATAAGCCTCGCAAATCACTTTAGGCTCACCAATCATTTTTAATTTTCCCTTTTCTATCCAAACAACTTTTGTGCAATTTTCTCTAATTGTAGGCATACTATGTGAAACTAATAAAACAGTACTTCCGCCATGTATCATTTGTTTCACTCTCTCCAAACTCTTTTTTTGGAAAAATTCATCCCCGACCGAAAGCACCTCATCTAAAATGAGGATTTCTGCGGTTTCGCCGATTGTTGCGATTGCAAAACCGAGACGGCTGACCATACCGGAGGAAAAGTTTTTTACTTTCTCTTCCATAAAGCCTTCGAGTTCTGCGAACCTGACGATCTCGTCATATTTGGAATCGATAAATTCTTTGGAATAACCGATGATAGCACCGTTTAAATACACATTTTCCTTTGCGGTCAGTTCCACATCAAAACCGGTTCCAAGCGTCAGCAGCTGCACTTTCTGGCGGTCGCACTGCACTTCTCCGCTGCTCGGTTTTAAAGCTCCGGACACTATTTTAAGAAGTGTACTTTTACCGGAACCGTTGGTTCCGATGATTCCTACAACCTCTCCCTTGTATACATTGAATGACACATGATCTAACGCAAGCAGTTCCCGGTAACTGATCTGTTTTTTCAAAAGCTGGATCACATACTCTTTGATACCGGAGACATTGTTCATTGCAATTCGGAACTGCATCGTGACATCCTTCACTGCAATCACAGGTTCTTCACCTGCACGTTCTTCCGGCACAGCCGTATTGGAATACTTTTCAGCAGCATTTTGTCCATCAGAATTCTTTTTATCGGATGAATTATCATCTCCGTCAGACTGTTCCAGTTCCGCCCGCCATGCGCGGATCTCCTCCTCGGAGATATCCAGTGCCAGATCTTCTATCTCAAAATCTTCTGCCGCATTTGTTTCAGAGGAAGTTTCGGATTCTCCTTGTTTTAATTTGTTTATTCTGATTTTAATCCGATTATTTGTTTTCCCGGATACAGATGTACCATCCTGCCTCTGTTTATTTTTATCCATATGGATAACCAGAAGAATTGCAAGAAACATGATCATTAATGTCACAGCCAGAATGATGATCAATATTTTCATCTGATTCTGAAAGTTCTCCTGACCTTCATTCGGATTCCAGGTTTCCAGCTTATTTCCGGTCGTGATCTTATAAAATCCGGTCTGACCTTCTAAATCCATCGCATAGACGATGGACTCACTCTGGATGATGTCAAGTGTCAGTTCCTGTGGCCACTCGCTGCACACATACGGAGACATGAAGTAATATTTTTCTCCGTTGACTGTGATGGAATTGCAGGGATACAGTTTATCTTTTTCACTGCTGTAAGCGTACAGGTAAAGGTTTTTTTGACTGTCCGCCAGATACACAAAACTGATATCTCCATTTGCTGACAGATATGCAGCTACTTCTGTTCCCTGATAGGTGATGGTTCCGGTATCATACTGGAAATCAATGTTCTCCGGCGTGTACTGGGAGAGATCCACCAGATAGTAGGTCTGCTCTTCCACTGGCACTTCCATCACTGTCGGAATATCCGAAACCGGATTCTCTTCTTCAGTTTCCGTCTCCTGACTTTCCTCCTGCGGAGCATCCCCAACCGTATCTTCACCGGAAATCGTGACATAGGTGGATGCCAGAGTTGCCACATCAAACTCTTCTGCATTCTCTCCGGCAGTGTGGATCACTGCACTCTCTATTTTTATATCTGCCGTTCCACCGCTTCGTGTCTGGAACTTTAACATGTATTTGACCTGCGCATTGACTCCGGTTCCACTTAACGTGATAACTCCGTTTTCCTCGGAATCACCACCCCCGGTGTACTCCAGACGCCTGTTATCGTAGGATATTTTGACCTCATAGGTTCCGATCCTCGAATCCCCATTCAGGTATACGCCAATCGGAAATGTCTCATTGTCGGTTGCCGTATAGTAATTAGAGCCGAACGTGACAGTTGCATTTTCCGCACGGATTTCCCACGGTATTCCTATTGCCAACACAAAGAATGTGCCCAGGAGTATTATCCTTTTCCATTTTTCCCAGATTTTTAATCTCACTTTTGTATCTTCACTCCAATCTCTGCTTTTTCCTTGTACTGTTCCTTCACGGATTTTTTCTTCTGTATCTAACCATTATATTTTCTGCATCACATTGTTTTCTTTTTTCGAGAACACGTAATAACCGATCAGAAAACTTGCAATGCCCCACAAGATCATTTTGATCCATAGATCCGTCTCCGGCCATTTCTGATACATGACGCAGTCCCTTGCAAATGCAATATAGACAAACACCGGATTGTTTCCGATGACTTTCTGCATCATCAGCGTCGTGCTCTCATACGGATAAAAGATTGCCGACATGTACATCCAGAGTGTCAGGACAATCGAATACAGGTATTTGATATCCGCAAAAAACACGTATAAAATCGAGAGCACATACCCGATTCCCATGGAGAACAGCAGGCAGAAAAATACATCGATTGGAAACAGTAACATCGTCGGGCTGATTTTGATCTGAAACACGACAAGCATGAGCACATAGGCGACACAGGTGTATCCAAAGTTGGTCAGTGCGGTATAGATCCTTGCCAGAACAAATGTCTGTTTTGGCAATTTTACTTTTAACAGCAGCGTCCGGTTATCGATGAGCGCCGTCATTGCGGAGTTTGTCGCACCGGAAAAGAGCTGCCAGAAAATCGTTCCGGTCAGATAGTAGATTGGATAGTTTTCAATCGTACGTTTAAAGATCGTGCTGAAGATCATGGACATAACTGCCATGGTCATCAGCGGATTTAACACACTCCAGATGACTCCAAGAAAAGACCTCGCATATTTTCTTTTGATTTCTCTGTCCACCAGTTGTTTGATGACAAAATAATATTGTTTTAACTCTTCTCTATTCTTTCTCAAAACTATCATTTTCCTGTCTTTTTATTTTCTGTCTTTGTTTTATCCATTTGCGGATATAAATGATGTATTTATAGAAAACGGCATGCCAGCGGTTTCTCACTCTGCCTCTCTCATTCAGTGTTCTGCACGTTGCGATACTGCCCTCGATCCACGCACTCTCATGGAGTACCTTTTTCCGGATGCCTGTCATGATGAGCAGACGGTTGAGCAAATGATGGTTTTTGATCTCCTGCTCTGAAAAATCTGCAGACACTTTCTGATTATTATCCTCTCTCACATCATCCGAGAAAAGCAGGCTTCCGTATGCCTCTGCCTCAAACTGTGTCGGGTTTCCCATAAACGGTGATAGAAGTTCCTCCACATACCCGCTGTCCGCCTGCGGCAATGATTGCTTTTTCTCCTGCAGAAACTCTTCCAGCCAGCAGATATACCGGCTGATTCATGTTTTCCCTGCTGTCTGTCACCTGAACATAGCTGATTTTGTCTTTCTCCCCCTCTGTCCTGTAGGATAATGTCATGCCCTCCGGTGCTGAAAACACTGCCTCAAACAGGCTGTTGCTGAAATGCACTTTTCTTTTGATCTCACCCCACGGTGTGAAGTAAAAACTGTGATAGTTTTCCCTTCCCTCCCCTTCCGGGATCTCATACAGACCAAAATAGTATCCTTCGAGCTTTCTGTCCGGCTGTCTCTGCTTGAGCAGATGTTCAATGCTCTGCTGGATCGTACCAATCCAGCCGCTGTCCACCAGTGCATAAGGAACCGGTTCCAGCAGTCCTTCCTGTGTGAGATAGCCGATTGCCGTCCCATAAGCTTCCTTCGAATGGCTGTCTATATAATGAAATAAGAGCGGTATCTTTTTTAAGCGGTCTTTCAACTGCATGACCTCGTGATAATTGATGACTTTTCTGTAATTCTCCGTGTACCCGGCAAGCGCTGCGATCTCCTCTGCCTCTTTGTCTGTCAGTGCTGCACGCTGCATGATTTTTTCAAAGGTCACATCGATTCCTCCGACACAGATGCGTTCCAGACAGCGTTCCCCGAGAAGATGATATTCCGGCACACGCACCGCATATCTCGACACTTTGAGATATCTGCACTCGATGTCCAGATCGTATTGTTTACAGAGCTGCCGTGCGGCAAGATACATCTGATAACCGTCCCTCGCCAGAAAGTAAAGCCGTTTTTTTCCGCTTTGCAATGCCTCTTGCAAAACCCACAGCACAAACTCATAAAGTGTCGGTGCAAGCACGCACTCATAGATTTCTTTCTCGGATTGGATTTTCTTATAAGATTGTAGTCTCTGTTCTCTGCGGTCGGTCAGATTCATAACTGCTATACTCCAAGCTTGCATTTTCGGGCATCTGTTCTTTTTGAGTTTTCCACCATGTCTCACCGCGTTTTAATAACGCAACGATTCCCGGTGGGATCAGACCGCCCACAACCGGACGGATCACATAGAGCCAGCCCAGCGGAAACAGCAGATGCATGGCTTTAAAATTCCGGTAGCGCAGTTTTGCCTCGTTGATCCGGAAGTGAAATCTGCGTTTCTGAAAAGACTGCTTGTCCTCCCGGTACGCAAACAGATATTGCTGAATGTTGTACCCCTGATAACCGAGCTGATGCAGACGCATGAATATCTCATAATCTTCACAGCGCAATGTTTCCGGGGAAACATGATAGCCCTCGTTTTTTTCAAATAGTTTTCTGCGGTACATGACTGTTGGATGTATGAAGGGAGAAAACGGCAGATAGTCTTTATCGGACGGAAGTTCCGGCATTTTGCGTTCTCCCCAGACACCGTTTTCATCAAACAGTCTCGTATTGCAGCCGCACCACGCATACTCTTTGTGCTGCTCCATAAAATCATACTGCACCTGCAGACGCTCCGGCAGAGCGATATCGTCTGCATCCATGCGGGCAATGTATTTTCCTTTTGCAGCGCCAATACACATATTTAAGGAAAAAGCCAGACCGTGATTCTCCTCTTTTCCAATCAGGACAATCCTCTCGTCAAGCTTTTCTAATTCTCTGATATAACCTGCAACCTCCGGATCAGAACCGTCATCGTAAATGATGAACTCGAAATCCGTGAGTGTCTGGTTCAATATGGACTTTACTGCCTTTTGCAATGCCTCTCTGTTCCACTGGTTGTAAACTCCCATGATCACAGAGACTTGTTTTTCAAACTCTGCCCCCATACGCTTCTATCGCTTTCTTTCCTGCGTCACGCTGATCTCCTGATAGACACGGCGCATTATTTTATCTGTTGCCTCTATACTGAATCTTTCTGCTGTCCTTCTCCCATGCTCTCCCATTTCCCTGCGTAGCTGCCCGGACTGTCTCATACGGCAGATCGCATGCATGAAATCTTCCACTTTATCCGCCTGACAGACAATCCCGTTTTCCGTATGGCACATGTACTCCCTGCTTC
>ENA-OWOU01001426-OWOU01001426.1-gut-metagenome-genome-assembly--contig:-NODE-1426-length-9821-cov-11.769704_pt1 | contig 9821 bp, 6 predicted proteins | sample MGYA00248248_ERZ651801 | MGnify/ENA primary metagenome ERZ651801 (study PRJEB26908, sample SAMEA4031710) | gut metagenome | biome: gut; feature: normal infant; material: stool | place: China | collected 2015 ... | reverse complement strand
TCGATAAAACCTTTTAAAGATGATGTGACACAGATTTCCCTGATAAACGCAGCCAATGAGAAGAACACACTTACAATCGGAGGTATTTTAGAACAGTCCGATTTAAAGGAATATGGTTTTTGGGAAATGACACCATATCCGGTCAGAATTGTCGTACCTGATGCGGATGCGAGGAGTTTTGACTGGTTTAGTATGCCATCAGATGAAGATGATTATACAGAATATGCCAGAAGTGTCATGGATGAATATTTTCCGATTGTGGCAGAGGATTCTTATGTAGAGCAGGGATATACCGTGAGAATTGCCCGCACAGATGCTATGATTAAAATGCTCAATATAGCTATAGTTCTTGCTGAAATTGTGATGTATGGCTTTGTTATCCTGCTCATTCTCATGGGATTTACAAGTGTAATCAGTACACTGACGACAAATATCAGAATCAGAAGCCGTGAGTTTGCTGTGTTAAAGAGTGTTGGAATGACAAATAAATCACTTTGCAGGATGTTATATAGTGAAAGTATTTTTTGCGTTCTAAATGCACTTGTTCCGGGAGTTATACTTGGAATTGCAATTCCATTTTTAATTAATTTATCCATTCGGAAGGCTTTCCCGGTATTGTATCATATTCCGTGGGCGGCATTATTTGGGGGTATATTTGTTTTGATAGGAATTGTGTTTTTTATCACACGAACTGAAATTCACAAGTTAAGAGATAAAAGTATTATTGATGAAATAAGAATGGATATTGTATAAATGTCAATGCTGTTGTGTTCCCTTATCAGAGTTCGTAAATCCATATGGGAAGATATAACATAAGGAGGAACGAAATGTCATATAAATTAGTAATTGCTGAGAAACCCTCGGTGGCGCAGTCCATCGCAAAGGTAATCGGTGCAGATAAGAGAGAGGACGGATACCTGGAGGGCAATGGTTATATTGTCGGCTTTGTGCGGACCGGAGTGGTAACGGAGACAGTGGAGAGGAAAGGAATCGGAACCTCCGCAACCAGGGCAGCAACGATTGAGAAGCTGGTCCGTATGAACGAAATCGAAGGTATGATCACGGAACTGGTCAGAACTTATAAGATCATTGAAGATGCAGAAGTGCTCATGCATCCGGTACTGGAAGAAATCGGAGTATGTCCTTGCTGTGTGTGAAACTTTGTCTGTAAATAGCTAATAACAGCAAGGCCTTCTATGGTAAAATATAAATCATGCCATCCATTATTCCGTACGAGATAATGGAGTAATCAGAAAACTGGCTGCCTACGTCATTCTTGGCATCAACACAGAAGGGAAAAAAGAGGTTCTTTCAATCACTGTCGGTGATAATGAAAGTTCAAAATACTGGCTGTCCGTCCTGAATGAGCTGAAGAAAAGGCTAGACTGGCTCTGGATCGTGTTACTGAAAAATGGACCGCAAAATACCCGAATTCTATGAAACGCTGGTATGATAACTGGGATGCAATAACGCCGATTTTCAAGTTCTCACCGGATGTCAGAAAGGTTATTTACACGACAAATGGTATCGAAAGTCTGAATTCTACCTACCGTAAGCTCAACCGTCAGAGAAGCGTATTTCCAAGTGATACAGCGCTCCTGAAAGCCCTGTATCTGGCAACTTTCGAAGCCACTAAAAAATGGACTATGAGCATTCGGAACTGGGGACAGGTCTACGGCGAACTCAGCATTATGTATGAGGGACGACTCCCAGAATAACAGAATCTATATGCATGATGAGAAGGACGTTTGACGTCTGCTCTTGACATGCCCGAAATCATGGCGTATATATATAGTAAGAGCTGGAAGCTTCAATTTAGCGCTTCCAGCTCAATCATTATCATAGAAGATTATTATTTACAGACCTTTCTTCATAGTCTCTAAATTTTAGCTATGCACCTTGAAAATTCAATATCTGGCAGTTATTCAGTTGTCAATGTTCAGCCTTTATGCAGCCTGCAGTCGTATTTTCATCATAGTAGGAAGTGCATCCATAAATGCATTCGCCAATTCATTGATTTTTTCGTCTGAAAGTTCAGTGTTATCTGAAAGCATTGTTCTGAACATTTGAAGCAGCATTTGAAAAGCCTGTATCCATGTGATATCAGACATTTTGTCAGAAAAGTATAAAAAGAGCTCCCCAAGTGACCGGTTATCATTGGGTTCCCTTTTCCATAGACAGCTTTCAAGGCTGAGGAAATATGAAACCTTGTAGTTACTGTTCACAGGCAGGCATTTTCTGAACTGAAAATGCCGTATGATACAGTGGTGGTAGCAGATTTTGCCGATTTGGAATGCGAAGCATCGGCAAAATCCGTTACTGGAACGAGGTACGAGTGAACAGTAACACCTTGTGAAAAATCGTTTGATAGATTTAGAAATCTGCTTATCATTTTGAGTCGCTTGTGTTATACTTTTATTCATAGCATGAGCCTCCGGTTTGTAATTGTTTTTTGGCGACTCAATTATACCAAAACCATTGGTTTCATGTTATTTTTATGCCAGTTATTATTGAATTTTCAAGGTGCAAAGGCACATTTTAATGTGCGAAGTTTGAGTCAATAATTTACAAAGGAAGGGAAAACTATCATGGAAAAGATCAAAAAGCGTATAGCTAACTTAAAGGTTGCAGGAAAATTAAAAGTATATCAAATGACAGTGCTTGTTATGACATTATTTTTAGTGTTGGTGGCACTGATCTCGACATTAGTGATCCGTTCAAATATAGAGAAGATCACGGAGGTCTGGTCTCCGTCATTGGAATATCTGCAGGATTTAGAGACAATGACTGCGAAATACAGAATCAAACAGTATCAGCATCTGGTAGAATCAGATGACGCAGTCATGAACTCCTGCGAAGAAGAAATCCAGAAGCTGGAGAGTCAGATCCAGGATACCGGTGCGAATCTGGATGCAATCATGTCTGCAGACAGTGATGCTCAAAAAGGACGGGATGATTATGAAGTAGCAAACGCTGCATGGGAAGAATACAGAGCTGCTTCAGATGAAATCCTGAAGTTGAGCCGTGAGGGTAAACAGCAGGAAGCAGCAAAGCTGATGACCGGAGAGGTGTATGAAGAATATAAAGCTTTTGCTGAAAAATTAACTATATTATGTGACAAGTTCCAGGTAGAATTAGATCAGGCAAAGGTCATGGCTAATGTATGCATTGTAATCATATTTATTGTGATCGTGGCAGCGGGTCTTGCGATTGCTGTAGTGACGACACTGATCGGAAGGATCATTACCAATTCCATTACCGAGCCGGTAGAACAGATAGATGCAGCAGTTGCCAGCCTGCGTAAGGGCGAACTGTCTAATGTAGAAATGCTTACCTATGAGTCTGAGGATGAGCTTGGCGATACCATCAGGAATCTGAAAGAAGCCATGGGTATTCTGGCAGATTATGTCAGCGAGATCTCTGTGGAGGTAAAGGCAATAGCGCAGGGTAACCTGACCAGAAATGGTGATGATATTACAGATTTCCTAGGCGATTTCTCGGAATTGAAGACATCACTGCTGTATATTCTGAAACGGTTTAACAGTACCCTGACCGAGATCAGTAATCTGGCAGAACAGGTATCATCGAATTCATCCGAGGTGGAAAAAGCATCAAAATCCCTGGCGGACGGTGCAACAGAGCAGGCAGGAGTCATCGAGGAATTGAATGCCACCATTGATACGGTCGTGGATCTGGCGGCAGATACAGCGAAGGTAACACAGAACGCATCGGCACGTGTAAAAGCCTCTGCAAATAAAGCGAACGAAGAAAAAGAAAAAATGAACGATCTGCTCAAGGAAATGGAGCACATTACAGAAATCTCCAAGGAGATCGGTAATATTATCACAGATATCGAGGATATTGCATCCCAGACCAACCTGTTATCCCTGAATGCTTCCATTGAAGCTGCCAGAGCAGGAGAAGCAGGAAGAGGATTTGCAGTAGTGGCAGATCAGATCGGCAAGCTGGCAGCAGACAGTGCAAAATCTGCTGTAAATACAAGAGATCTGATCGATAAGACCTTAGTGGAAATCGAAAAGGGCAATACGATTACAAGAACAACAGCAGACGCATTCAATCAGATCATTGCAGATATGGAGTCCTTTGCAGAGCTTGCAGAGAACACCATGGAGAAAGCCAACTCCCAGGCAGAGTCCTTGGAGCAGATCGGCCAGGGAATTGAACAGCTGTCCGGCGTAGTACAGGGCAATGCTGCATCCTCCGAAGAGAATACTGCGATCAGTATTAATCTGGCAGAGGGAGCAGCCAAGATGCGTGACCGTGTGAATATCTTTAAGCTATTCTAGAAAATGGCAGGAATAGAGTGAAGTTGTCGGAAGGAAAGTTTTTGTTGTGATTAATGATATATTTAGAGTGTTTGGAGAGCAGACAGCAGAAATCTTATTTGAGATCATTACAGAATGTATGGATGATTACCTGTATATATTTGATCTGCAGAATAATACCTTTGAGATTTCACAGTCAGCTGTGGAACGGTTTAATATGTCGAAAAATGTTCTGACAGATGCTGCAAATGAAGTTATGAAGGTAGTATATGAGGAAGACCGCAGGATGCTTGCAAAGCATCTTGCGGATATATGCGAAGGAAGAGAAAATGTACATAATCTTCATTACAGGTGGCTTGATAAAGAAGGTATGCCGGTCTGGATTAACTGCCGTGGTATCGTGATCATTGATCAGCAGGGAAAGGCAGAGTATCTGGTCGGGTGTCTGAATGAGACCGGCAACAGGAGAAGAGCCGATAATGTCACAGGACTGCTTGGCGGTCCGGAATTCCTTGCTTACCTGCGTGCACAAAAAGAACCCATTACCAAGGGATTTTTTATGCATATAGGAATTGATGATTTTGGAGCGATCAATAGCTCCAGGGGAGCTGATTATGGTAATTATATTCTGAAAAGCGTAGCCGGCTGTATGAAGGAATGCCTTTCAGACAAGCAGAGAATCTACCATCTGGTAGCGGATCAGTATGTGATCGTGGATCTGGAAGCTTCCTCCGCAGAAGACGCTGTGGCACTGAAAGAAAAGATTACAGATAAACTTCGTAATTTCATAGTAGCCGAAAATTATGAAGCTATATTTTCTATTTCTATTGGTGTTATAGATGCAGCAACATTTTGTGAGGGAACCGAAGAATGCCGCAAAAAGTTTGAATTTGCCTTGAAACAGGCAAAAAGCATGGGTAAAAATGGATTCTATATTTTTGACCAGGATGACTATGAGATCTTTTTACGAAAAGGAAGAATCATAGCAACACTTCGTAATGCTATTGTGAACCATTATGATGGCTTTGAAGTATACTACCAGCCGATCGTGGACTGTCAGTCAGAACAGATCATTGGAGCAGAGGCACTGATGCGTTTCTCCATGATAACGGAAGAAGGGCGGGAGTTTGTTTCACCGATGGAGTTTATCCCATTATTGGAAGAGACCGGATTGATCATTCCCGCTGGAAGATATATTTTGAACGAAGCTGCAGCAATGTGCTGTGAAATGCAGAAATATATTCCTGACTTCCGGATGAATGTAAATGTATCCCATGTTCAGATCCTGCAAGGCAATGTGGAGCGGGATATTCTGGATGCAATTCAAAAATATTCATTACAGACGGAATGCTTATGTGTTGAAATGACAGAAAGCGGATTTATGGATATGACACCTTCGTTCTGTAAATTCCGTAAAACTCTGGACAAGAACGGGATTCCCTTTGTGATCGATGATTTTGGAACAGGATATTCGAATCTTCATTGTATCCGTGATATGAATCCAAGTTACGTGAAAATGGATAGGGATTTTACTGCCAAGGCGATGAACAATGACAGGGATTATGAATTATATAAAAATATCATCCCCATGGTACATAGTATTGACGTCAGGATATGCGCAGAAGGCATCGAGGAAAAAGAATGGCTTCTGAAAATGAAAGAAATGAAGGTTGATTATCTGCAGGGATATTATTTTGGAAGACCATGTGGAAAGAAACAGTTTCTGCAGCAATATGCCAGTGGCATCAACGTTAAATAAAGAGAGTAAGGCAGACTCAGCTATGTGGGGCTGCCTTATTTTATGGTCTTATCAGAAGGATGGATCCATAACGGCTTCTTTCAGTTTTTCCAGGTCATTGGCATCAGGGTGAGACAATGCACAGTCAAAATTCTGGATCAATACATCAAGATTTGCCGGATGATCAGGAGCTTCCTTCATTTTCAAGTAGCGTTCCCGGACAGATTGCGGCATTCTGCCCTGACACATATACTCTCCGACGATAACATTGCTTGCGTCAATGAACTGCTTAACCTGACTCAGGATTTTCCGAAAATAGATATCACTGCCACCAAAGCCTGCAGTTCCAAACAGAAAAATCTGTTTATTCTTTAACTGCGATAATAGCTGTAATGTCCTGGTATCTGCATTACCCTTGTCTGTCCAAAATCCGATATAGAGCAGTTCGGAAGAAGGGATCACTGTGTCGGACACACCGAAATACTCACATTCATCCTGAGGTAATGCCTCGTGGATTGCATCAGCCAGCACCTTGGTATTACCTGTTAAGCTGCTATAAACGATGGAATATTTTTTATTCTTCATATCATGTTGTCTCCTTTCATAGGATCATGAAATTATCATATCGCATTCTTATTTTAGTTCGGAAAGCATGATTTGTCGAATGAATTTTCCATAAACATTTTACAGAGCGAAATGGATAGTTGCTTTTCCTGCTACTTGTGATAAATTAGAGTAAATAATGGTCAAAAAACCATCGACATCCGACCTTTGGCACGTTAGAATTATTTGAAAAAGTAAGCTAAAATACAGGAAAAAGAACAGGTAGAGGGGAAATAGTATAAAAAATAAGATTTTTCACACGCAAGAATGGAGGTTATTATGGAATATTCAGCAATTTATCATGATATGGACAAAAGATTCTGTTACGCAATTGATAAGGATCTGTTTGTGATACGTGTGCAGGTTAAAAAAGATGATATGAAGGAGATCATCCTTCACTGTGAAGATAAGTATATACCAATGGAGTGCAAGGATACGCGGAAGACTATTCTGATGAAGAAGATTGCCACTTCACAGTTTCATGATTATTATGAAGCACAGCTTCAGATGCATCTGATATGTCTCAGATATTATTTTGAATTTACGGACACGCAGGGTGAAAAAATATATTATGGCAATTATGAGTTTTCTAAGGAATGCATCACAAACAGGGACAGAATGTTTGATTGTCCGCAGAATCTTCGGGAAGAAGAAATGTTTGAGGTGCCGGACTGGGCAGCAAATAAGGTCGTGTATCAGATTTTTCCGGCCCGTTTTGCAGCATCGCAGCAGGTAGATAAGGAACAATGGTATAAAGCACCAATTTCGTCTATGGATGATCTGCATGGTGATCTCAGAGGAATAATTGAACATCTGGATCACGTTCAGAATCTGGGAATCGATGTTTTGTATATGACACCTATCTTTAAATCAAATTCAAGTCATAAGTACGATACCATTGATTATTATCAGATCGATCCATCATTTGGAACGACAGAAGATCTCAGGGAACTGGTACAGGAAGCTCATAAGCGTGGAATGAAAATCGTCATGGATGCAGTGTTCAACCATACAGGAAGAGAATTTTTTGCATTTGAAGATATCATGGAAAAAGGAGAAAAATCGAAGTATCTGGACTGGTATTATATTGAGAAATTTCCACTTAAAAGTGAAAGAGGAGAGATTCCAAACTATAAATGCTTCGGATACTATGGCGGAATGCCTAAGCTAAATCTGAAAAATCCTGAAGTTGAGAAATTCATTACAGATGTTGCGTGCTATTGGATTAAGGAATGTAATATTGACGGATGGCGAATGGATGTAGGAGACGAGATCAGTCATTATTTCTGGAAGAATTTTAGAAGAGCGGTCAAGGCTGTAAAAAAGGATATGCTGATCATTGGAGAAATCTGGCATTATGCAGGAGATTTTCTTGAGGGAGATGAATGGGATACGGTCATGAACTATCCGTTTTATCTGAATCTGATCGATCTGCTGGCAGATGAAAAGATACAGGTCAGTCAGTTTATACAGAATCTTGGATATTTGAAGGGACGTTTAAATAAAAAATGTTATCCTCTTATGTGGAATCTGATTGACAGCCATGACACAGCAAGATTTTTACATCTGTGTAATGGAAATAAGAAAAAACAGCATTTGGCAGCGGCTTTTCAGCTGTTATTGCCGGGAATGCCAATGATTTATTATGGGGATGAGTTTGCTATGCCGGGAGCAAACGATCCGGATTGCAGGCGCGGTATGTACTGGGATGAAGAATATCAGGACAAAGAGATGTATGAATGGTATAAACAGCTGCTTTGGATCCGGAAAAAACATGCGTGTATTTCAGAAGGCGAACTGATCGGGGCAATTACAAAGGATGAGGAAGAAACAATAGTCCTGATTCGAAAAAATGTCGAAGAGACAATTGCCTTGATTTTTAATTGCAGCAGTAATGCAAAGAACTTTAGCGAGTATGAGGGAAAATATAATTTGCTTAGAGATGAGCCGTTTAATGGAAAAGTTGAGGGGCTTGATGCTGCGGTAATCGTGCTTTAAGAATATATAAGAATGACTCCTGTTTGCATATATTATCTGCAGACAGTATAATCGTATGGTCAGTCAATTGTTATATTTAAATTCTAAGAACTAAGGAAGAACTACTGTATGTTAAATAAAAAAGATTTTTTAAAATATGCATCGACATTAGCATTTCCGATTATGCTCCAAAATCTGATCGGAACATTGGTAAACATTGCAGACACGGTAATGCTTGGATACGTGAGCCAGACTGCCATGTCGGCGTCATCGCTTGCGAACCAGTATACGTTTATTCTTTTCTGCTTATATTATGGAATGGCAACAGGTACTTCGGTTTTATGTGCCCAGTACTGGGGAAAAGGTGATAAAAAGACAGTTGAGACGATTCTTGGCCTCGCAGAACGTATATCCCTGATTATTTCTCTTTTATTTTTTGTTATCTCTTTTACTATGCCAACGGCAATTATGAAGATTTTTACAAACAGTCCTGACACGATCGCTGCCGGAAGTGAGTATCTGAAGGTGATTTCATTTTCATTTTTATTCATGGGATTCTCACAGATTTTTATGAGCTCTCTCCGAAGCATCGGGAAAATCATGCTGCCGTCGGTTACGTATATTGTTTCGCTTTGTGTCAATGTACTTTGTAATGCATCCTTTATTTTTGGATTGTTTGGTCTTCCAAAGCTCGGTGTTACAGGTGTTGCACTTGGCACTGTGATTGCCAGAATCTCAGAAGTGTTGATTTGTCTGATTTACTCATTACGCAGTTCAGACGTCAGATTCAGAATAAAATATTTCTTTACAAAATCAGATATTCTGTTTCAGGACTTTATAAAAATTGCCACTCCGGCCGTGATAAATGACGTTGTCTGGAGCTTTGCCAATTCAGCATTTGCAGCAATTCTTGGTCATATTAGTGATGATATGGTTGCAGCAAATGCCGTTGCTGTTATGGTGGTAAATATCGGCGCTATCGCCTGCCGTGGTTTTGCCAACGCTACTACGATCATTGTCAGTCAGGAACTTGGGAAAGACCGCATCGATACAGCAAGAGAGTACGGAAAACGAATGCTTAGAATAACATTTATTGTCAGCCTGATCGGATGTGTCGTTATTCTGGCGATCCGTCCTATGATACTGGATTTCTACCGGGATAAATTAACAGAGACGGCTATTTATTATCTTGGCATTTTTATCATTATGACAACCTG
>ENA-OWOU01001424-OWOU01001424.1-gut-metagenome-genome-assembly--contig:-NODE-1424-length-9836-cov-3.010657_pt1 | contig 9836 bp, 9 predicted proteins | sample MGYA00248248_ERZ651801 | MGnify/ENA primary metagenome ERZ651801 (study PRJEB26908, sample SAMEA4031710) | gut metagenome | biome: gut; feature: normal infant; material: stool | place: China | collected 2015 ... | reverse complement strand
ATCCTTTGGGAATAAAGGACGCATAGGGCGGTCGATAACACGGGAGGTAAGGATGGCATTTTCAGATGCTTTTCCTTCTCTCTTATTGAAGCCGCCTGGGATCTTTCCTACAGAGTAGAACTTCTCCTCATATTCTACACTTAAAGGGAAGAAATCAATGCCTTCTCTTGGCTTTGCAGATGCGGTTGCTGTAGAAAGTACTACAGTATCGCCGTAATGCATAAATGCTGCACCGTTTGCCTGAGCTGCTACGCGGCCAACTTCTACAGTCAGCTTACGGCCAGCCAGGTCCATACTGAAACTCTTAAACATGGGGTGTCTCCTTTTCTCTTTTAATGTAACGTTCTGTAAATATACAAGTTTTTTACAGGGCAAAAGACGCCGAAACTACTGATCTATCCCAAACGATCTGTTTGGGACACATCAGCGGTCCCGGAGTGTTCCTTTTGCACCTGTCTTCATGCAAATATAGGGTGGAGTAAACTCCACCCTAACATGAATGAAAGCCCGCTGCCAAATGTCTATGCGGCCTTGCGTACAAGCACGCAATCCACATAGCCGCCCGGCAACACTTTCATGATAATTACTTTCTGATTCCCAGCTTTTCGATCAGAGCACGGTAGCCTTCCAGATCGGTCTTCTTCAGGTAATCAAGAAGTCCTCTTCTGTGTCCAACCATCATCAGAAGTCCTCTTCTGGAGTGATGATCCTTTGGATTCTGCTGAAGATGAGCGGTCAGTTCAGCAATTCTCTCTGTCAGAATAGCGATCTGAACTTCTGGTGAACCGGTATCTCCTGCCTTACGTCCGTACTGTGCGATAATCTCTGCTTTCTTTTCCTTAGAAATCATGGTAATTCCTCCTAAAATAATTTAATTTTCTCACCTTAAACCAGGCTGCCGGCTGGAGTCACCAGGCAACGGGGCTTCGGCGTTCTTTTATACTTGGTTACTGTATCATATTTTAACCGGGTTGTAAAGGGGATTTTCCGCAAAATACTTAAGAGCAAATTCTTTGTCTTTTTCGATCCGTTCTTTTAACTCTTCTAAAGAAGCAAATTTCTGTTCTCCCCTGTCAAACTCCAAAAGCTGGACCTCGATCATTTTTCCGTAAATGTCTCCGTCAAAATCAAAGATAAATGTCTCTACGCCTACCGGATTATCCCCATGGATCGTAGGTTTCCTGCCGATATTAGTAACTCCCTTATAATATTTTCCCTGTGCAAGGACTCTGGATACATAGACCCCGAATTTGGGCAGACGTTTGTTTGCCGGCGGGATGATATTGGCTGTTGGAAAGCCCAGTCTCGGTCCTCCGATATGGTTGCCGTGGACTACAATGCCGTGGATGGCATATGGTTCTCCTAACAATTCATTTGCTTTTGCCACATTTCCCAGGGAAAGTTCTTCCCGGATATAGGTGCTGCTGATGTCTCTTCTGTGATCTTTTTCTTTTTGGATCACATAAAGTTCAAATCCCAGCTCTTTGCTTAAAGATCTGAGAAGTTCTACATTTCCGGCGCCTTTGTAGCCAAAACTGCAGTCCGGCCCCACTACCATGGCTTTTGCCCGCATCCGTTTTACCAAGATATCCTTTACAAATACAGAAGGGTCCATTTTACGCACATCATCTGTAAAAGGATACTCCACCAGGTAATCGATCCCCATTTTTTCCATATTATGACGTCGTTCTTCACTGGTTGTGATCACAGTGGCAGCTTCACCTGTAACAAGGCTTAATGGGGCTGTGCTGAAGGTAAAAATAGCAGTTGCATAGCCCAGTGTTTCTTTCAGTTCTTCCATTGTATGCAGAAGCTTCTGATGTCCTCTGTGTCTTCCGTCAAATTTTCCAAGAGTTACCACAGTGGGCTCTTCCAGCTGAAAATCCACTGTATCTGCTATATATTTCATCAGTTTCCTTCTCCATCCGGCATGAACATTTTCCATGGTTTCCACCAGTGTTTTTCTTCCTGGTATTCATATACACCCATAAAGATCCCCTGGCTGTTGTACATACGGTATCTGTCTCCGCTTTTTCTTTCTTCTAAAGATGTACTTTTTTCCAGGTCTAACTGCTGTTTAAAGCAGGGATTTCCATTTTTCAAAGCCTTGTCCCCTTCTGCTGTTGTGTATACAGGCAGATAACCTTCTAAGGCTTCTTCCAGAGAACAGATATATTCTCCTACTTTTCCTTCATCTCTTAAAACTTCGATCTCATCCAGTTTCAAACTGTCTTTTACCTGAAAACGGTCTACACGGGTACGCAGGAGAGACTCCATGCAGCCCCCGACTCCTAATTTAGCTCCAATATCTTCACAGAGAGTTCTTATGTAGGTTCCTTTGGAACAGCTGACTGTCATCCAGACTCTTGGCAGTTCTATTTTTTCAACAGAAATATCTAAGATCTGTACTCTTCTTGCCTTGCGCTCTACTTCTTTTCCTGCTCTTGCAAGGTCGCAAAGCTTCTTTCCATCTACTTTTAAAGCAGAGTACATAGGAGGGATCTGGTCATAATCTCCCTTAAAATCCAGGATCACCTGGCGCACCTGTTCTTCATCCAGTTCTAACGCCTTTTCATGATCTTCCGTAAGCACCGTTCCTGTGGTATCCTGGGTGTCCGTAGTCTGTCCTAAAAGAAGCACTGCCTCATAGTTTTTGGACCCGTCTGTAAGCCTGTCACAAAGCCTTGTCCCATTTCCCAGACACACCGGAAGGACGCCCTTGGCCGCCGGATCAAGGGTTCCCGTATGGCCGATCTTTTTCTGTCTTAAAATCCCTCGAAGCCGGGCTACAACATCATGGGATGTATAGCCCGGCTCTTTATATACATTAATGATTCCGTGATACATTTAAACCTCCCCTGCTGCCGCAGCATCTAACTGCTTCGCAATGTGAAGGGACAGATTATTGATCACATCATGAATACTTCCGGACATGGTACAGCCTGCTGCACGCACATGACCGCCGCCGCCAAAATAGAACGCTACCTGGCTTACAGCTACGATTTTCTGGGAACGCAGACTTACCTTATACTGCTGAGGTCCTGTCTCATACAGGAAAATAGCAACCTCCACTCCCTCTGTAAGACGCAGCTGGTCGATGATACCGTCAAGGTCTTTTCCGGTCACACCGTAAAAGTCCAGATCAGACTGGCGCAGGGCACTGAAAATGGCCTTTCCATCAAGGAAGGTAATGCTTTCAAGAAGCGCTCTTCCCATGATCTGGTTCTGCACATAAGTCTTTTTGTAGAAGCTGTTGTCAATGATGCTTCCAAAGTCAACGCCTTTTCCCATCAGGAAACCGGCAATCTCCATCGTCTTTGCAGAAGTGCAGGAATACTTGAACACACCGGTATCATGTACGATCCCTGTATACAGGCATTCTGCCACATTTTTATCCACGTTATCCGGATTTAACTGTTCAAAAAGGACTTCGCTGGCAGAACTTGCATCAGCTGCCACTAAATTGACCTGGCAGTAACGGGTGTTGGTTACGTGATGATCGATGCAAAGGCTTTTTTTCGCCCGCTTCAGATACACGTTAAAATCCCCCAGACGTTCTTCATCACTGCTGTCAAGGCAGATGCAAAGCTCATATTCTTTGTCATCTGTTTCATGGTGGATCTCATCATAGCCCTTTAAATAGGCAAATTTTGAGGAAGCTTCCTCCAGATATACAGCTGCCTGTATATCCGGATAGGAAGCAAGAAGATAATTATACAGACCCAGAGTAGAGCCGAGGCAATCGCCATCCGGTCTTACATGGCCCAAAATCGCTACAGACTTTGTTCCTTCTAACGCCTGTTCAAGAACCGTCATTCCAGTCCCTCCTCCTCATTGTCATGAAGATCTTTTGTCACTTCATCGATCAGTTTTGACATGTTTACACCATATTCAATGGACTGATCCAGTATAAATTTAATTTCAGGAGTGTTACGTAAATTTACTCTGTGAGCCAGTTCCCGGCGCACGAAGGAAGCTGCGCTGCGCAGTCCTTCGATGGTTGCCTTGCCGGCTTCTTCATCACCTAACACACTGATATATGCCTTGCAGTATTTTAAGTCCGGAGTTACCTCTACGGCTACAACACTGGTCAGCGGATGGATCCTCGGGTCTTTGATCTCAGAACGGATGATCTGACTTAATTCCCTCTGGACCTCCATATTGATCCTTGTATTTTTAATGCTGTTTTTACGCATTATGATCCCTTTCTTTCAAAAACGAAACTATATTCTATACAGCAGACTATCTAGGAACCTCTACCATCATATAAGCTTCGATCTGGTCATCTTCCTGAAGATCATTGAACTTCTCGAATACAAGACCACACTCATATCCTGCAGCAACTTCCTTTACATCGTCCTTGAAACGCTTTAAGGAAGCTAAAGGTCCATCGTAGATCTGCTCGCCTTCTCTTGTAATACGGCAGCTGCAGCCTCTCTGGAACTTGCCATCCAGTACATAGGAACCCGCGATGGTGCCAACACCGGAAGCCTTGAACAGCTGACGGATCACTGCATGACCGATCACCTTCTCCTCGAATACAGGATCCAGCATACCCTTCATAGCAGCTTCTACATCTTCGATGGCCTGGTAGATGACCTTGTACAGACGTACATCTACTTTCTCACGCTCTGCAATGGATTTTGCAGTTGCATCAGGACGTACATTGAAACCAATGATGATGGCATTGGAAGCAGAAGCCAGGGAAACGTCAGACTCATTGATAGCACCAACGCCGCCGTGGATTACCTTTACTACTACCTCTTCATTAGACAGCTTGGTCAGGCTCTGCTTTACTGCTTCTACAGAACCCTGAACGTCTGCCTTGATGATCAGAGGAAGTTCCTTTACATTTCCTGCCTTGATCTGGCTGAACAGATCATCCAGAGACAGTTTTGCCTTAGTATCTTCCAGAAGCTTGTTCTTGCTCTCAGAAATGAAGGTTTCTGCAAAGCTTCTTGCTTCTTTCTCGTTCTCAGTTGCTACGAATACCTCACCAGCCTGTGGAACATCATTTAAACCTAAGATCTCTACAGGAGTGGATGGACCAGCCTCTTTTACTCTGCGGCCCTTATCATCCATCATAGCACGGATCTTACCATAGCATGCACCTGCAGCAATGGTGTCACCTACTCTTAAGGTACCTTTCTGTACCAGTACAGTTGCAACAGGTCCTTTGCCCTTATCCAGCTCAGCCTCGATCACAAGTCCACGGCCCTTACGGTTTGGATTTGCCTTTAATTCAAGAACATCTGCTGTTAAAAGTACCATTTCCAGAAGGTCTGTGATACCCTCTTTTGTATGTGCGGATACAGGAACGAAAATAGTGCTGCCGCCCCAGTCTTCCGGGATCAGCTCATATTCAGCCAGTTCCTGTTTTACTTTGTCAATGTTTGCACTTGGCTTATCGATCTTGTTGATAGCAACGATGATCTCTACGCCAGCTGCCTTTGCATGGTTGATCGCCTCAACAGTCTGTGGCATAACGCCGTCGTCTGCTGCTACTACCAGGATAGCGATATCAGTAGACTGGGCACCTCTCATACGCATAGCTGTAAATGCCTCATGTCCAGGTGTATCAAGGAAAGTGATCTTTCTGCCGTTAATCTCAATAACAGAAGCACCGATGTGCTGGGTGATACCGCCTGCCTCTCTTGCAGTTACGTTAGTCTGACGGATGGCATCCAGAAGGGATGTTTTACCATGGTCAACGTGACCCATTACGCAGACTACAGGAGGTCTGGAAACCATATCTGCCTCGTTTTCGTCCTCTTCTTTCAGAAGTTCAGCAATTACGTCTACCTTTTCTTCCTGCTCGCAGAGAACGTCAAATTCCATTGCGATCTCTTCTGCCTGATCGTAGTCGATCTCCTGGTTTAAGGTAACCATCTGTCCCTTTAAGAACAGCTTCTTAACGATAACGGATGGCTGCAGCTTCATCTTATCAGCCAGTTCCTTAATAGTTAAGCGCTCTGGAAGGGTAATGGTCTTAACATCCTCAACCTTAGCCTCTTCTTTCTTAGGCTGTGGCATGATGAAAGCTCCCTTTCCTGTCTTTGGTGCTTTCTTCTTTCCGTCTTCTTCTCTGTCTCTCTTGTCAAAACGGTCATTCTTATGAGCGTTCTTGTTTGCCTGACGGGTGCTGCTTGGCTTGGTCTGGATCGGGGTATCAAAAGCAGATGAACGGTTGTCTCTGTTTCCAGATGAACGGCGGTTGTCTCTGCTGCCATTTCTGCTTGTATTGTCCTTATCCTTATCTTCTCCGAAACGGGAGCCAAAGCCGCCCTGATTTCTGTCACGGTTCTGGAAACCGCCCTGTGGTCTGCCATCGCGGTTCTGATAGCCGCCCTGTGGTCTGTCTCCACGGTTCTGATAGCCAACCCCCTGTGGTCTGTCCCCACGGTTCTGGAAGCCACCCTGTGGTCTGTCTCCACGGTTCTGATAGCCGCCGCCCTGTGGTCTGCCGTCACGGTTCTGATAACCGCCCTGTGGTCTCTCACCGCGGTTATCTCTTCCCTGGTAGCCGTTCTGGCTTCTGCCCTGGAAATCTCCTCTTTCAGCCTGTGCAGGTCTGCTCTCTGCTGCCGGAGCAGATGCTTCCTGTACCTGTGGCTTTACTTCTGCCGCCTGTACCGGTTTGGTCTCTTCTGCCTTAGCAGGTGCCTGCTGTGGCTTTGGCTGCTGCTTTGGTACCGGACGCTTGATCTGCTGCTGTGCGTTCTGCGGACGGAATACAGCTGTCAGTTTCTTCTTTGCAGGCTCTGTCTTTCCCTCTTTCTTCTGGCTAACAGCATTTCTTACCATATTTTCCTGGTCCTTAGATACGCTGGAAGCTGCAAAAAGAGCTGCAGAGCTGTCTTTCTGTTTAATAATATCTAATACTTCTTTACTGGTCTTACCCAGTTCATTTGCCAGTTCACTTACTCTCATTCAAACTACCTCCATTTACATTCATCCGTGATGCCAGGGTCTTGGCAAATCCTGCGTCCTCTACTGAAAGGGAAGCACGAAATTCCTGTCCCATAGCATGCCCAAGTTCCTCTTTTGTGCCGAACAGATAGATAGGAACTTTATAGTGAGTACACATATTGGTAAACATTTTCTTTGTATTATCAGAAGCTTCTTCTGATACGATCACCATATGGGAACGTCCGCTTTTAACGGATTTCTCTGTAGAAAATTCTCCGCTGACCACTTTTCTCGCTCTGGTCGCCAGTCCGATCATACTAAATACTTTATTCTTGTCTGTCAATTTCTTCCATCTCCTTTTCCAGAGTCTCATAAACTTCTCTGGGGATCGCCATTTTAAAGGATCGTTCCAGGCCTCTGCCTTTCACAGCCTTCTTAAAGCACTCCATAGACGGGCACAGATAAGCACCCCGGCCGTTTTTACGTCCGGTAGCATCTAATAAGATCTCACCTTCGGCTGTTTTGATCACTCTAATCATTTCTTTTTTACTTTTCATCTCACCGCAGCCAATGCACTGCCTCAGCGGGATCTTCTTTACACTCACCTTTGATCACTCCTCATCTTCCGGAAAACCTTTTTACTGTTCGTTGTTTTCTTCCTGGTAGTCATCCTGAGCTGGCTCTTCTGTTGCTTCCTGCTCTGCATCTTCTGCATTCTCTTCCTCATAAGAAGGAGCCGGAGCATCACCGTACTGTAAGCCCATCTGCTCAAACAGGCCCATTTCCTTTGCCTGTGTCTCGCTCTTGATATCGATCTTAAATCCAGTCAGTCTTGCTGCAAGACGTGCATTCTGTCCCTCTTTACCGATTGCCAGTGATAACTGATAATCAGGAACGATGACCTGTGCTTCTCTTGCTTCTTCGTCTGCAACAACGCAGATAACCTTTGCCGGGCTTAATGCGTTTTCGATCAGGTATGCAGGATTTTCATCCCAGTTGATGATATCGATCTTCTCACCGCGCAGTTCGTTTACGATGGCATTTACTCTGGCACCGTTTACGCCTACACATGCGCCTACTGGATCTACACTTGGATCATTGGACTTAACTGCGATCTTGGTTCTGGAACCTGCTTCTCTTGCGATGGCCTTGATCTCTACAGTACCATCATGTACTTCAGATACTTCCTCTTCAAACAGACGCTTTACAAGGTCTGGATGGGTTCTGGATACGGAAATACGAGGTCCCTTTGTAGTATCCTTTACTTCTACGATGTAAACTTTGATACGCTCATTTGGACGGAAAGTCTCACCCTTTACCTGCTCACTCTCATTTAAGATCGCATCTAACTTGCCAAGGTTAACACTGATATTTTTTCCAAGGTAACGCTGTACAATACCGGTAGCAACGTCTTTTTCCATGGTGTAGTAATCATTGTATAATGCCTTGCGCTCTTCTTCGCGGATCTTCTGAAGGATAACGTTCTTTGCGTTCTGGGTAGCGATACGGCCGAATTTCTTGGAATCTAAAGGAACCTGTACGGTATCACCAAGCTGGTATTTTGCGCTGATCATTCTTGCATCTGCCAGGCTGATCTCCATAACCGGATCTTCTACCTCTTCTACTACGGTCTTCTCTGCGTATACAGCAAAGTCACCGGTTGTACGGTTCATAACAACTTTTACATTGTCAGCCTTGCCGAAATTGTTTTTACAGGCAGTGATAAGGGAATTTTCAATTGCCTCTATCATGGTATCCTTAGAGATATTTTTCTCTTTTTCCAATACCTCCATTGCCTCTAACAGTTCCTTATTCATGTTTATCCTCCTATCATGTTCTCCGTATGTTCTCTCGGTGTTTTTCTGTATCTGATTTTGCGAGAAGATTTTTTGTCAGTTGTACCCAAATTTCTGAGGCGTACGCGGTGCGTACGTTGATGAAATTCGGGTGCAACTGGCGGAAAATCGACCGCAAAGGCAAGTGCAGGAAAGACTCCGAGAGTACATCATAAACAAAAGGAGAACGATAAAATGAGCAGAATTGAACAGTTGATCGGTGAAATTGAAGAATACATAGACAGTTGTAAATTCCAGGCTCTGTCCAACAGCAAGATCATTGTTAATAAGGAAGAAATGGAAGAGCTGTTAGTAGAGCTTCGGATGCGTATCCCGGATGAGATCAAGAAATACCAGAAGATCATCAGCCAGCAGGAGACCATTTTAAGTGATGCCCAGGCTCAGTCTGAGTCTATGCTGGCAGACGCAAAGAAACAGTCTGACTCCATGATCGCACAGGCTACAGAGCAGGCAAACACCATGGTAGAGCAGGCAACCGAACAGGCTAATTCTATGGTAGCACAGGCGGATGCACAGACCAACGAGATGGTCAATGACCATGAGATCATGCAGCGTGCTTATGCACATGCAAACGAAGTAGTTGAGCAGGCAAATGTCCAGGCTCAGGCAATCGTAGATGCAGCTGTTAATGATGCAAACAATATCCGCCAGGGTGCGATCCAGTATACAGACGATATGCTGCGCAGCCTTCAGAATATTATGGATCATACCATGGAAACTGCAAAGGGACGTTTTGACTCCTTTATGAGTTCCATGCAGTCCAGCTATGATATTGTCTCCTCTAACCGTCAGGAGCTGACCGGCGCGGTTATGCCGCCCACGGAAGCTGACGGCAGCATGCCAATAGAATAAAGATTGCTGCAGAAAGCAGACTGTGAACCGCTTTCCATGCTACATAGTGCCGGATGGATAATCCGGCATTTTTTATGACACTCTTTGTCTGAAAGATTCCGGACAGCCCGCCGAAGGCGGTAGCGGCGGCGATCCACATGCCCCCCGCCATGGACGGAATCGAACCGGAGATGGCGCGGATTCCCGTTGTGATCTCCACAAAACCAAGCAGTGCCGCTT
>ENA-OWOU01001415-OWOU01001415.1-gut-metagenome-genome-assembly--contig:-NODE-1415-length-9876-cov-3.412287_pt1 | contig 9876 bp, 7 predicted proteins | sample MGYA00248248_ERZ651801 | MGnify/ENA primary metagenome ERZ651801 (study PRJEB26908, sample SAMEA4031710) | gut metagenome | biome: gut; feature: normal infant; material: stool | place: China | collected 2015 ... | reverse complement strand
CAGCGATCAGCTTCGGCTTGCTTGCAGGTACGGTCATATCGGAAATAGATACGGTCATAGCTGCTCTTGTAGAGAACTTGTAACCAATTGCCTTAATATCATCCAGTGTAACAGCAGTCTGGGTAGCGCCATGAACATTGATAACTTTTTCAAGGATCTGCTTTAACTGCTTCTTAGCTACGTGGAAGTCAACTTCCAGCTTTAATTCATTTTCAGGAATGCTTCTGTCTACAAAGCCTAAGTCCTGAGGAATGATCTCATTGAAGATAAAACGTCCGATGGTAGACTCGATCACACCAGTCTTAACAGTGCCGTCTGGCATTGTCTTATTGACTCTTACTTTAACTCTGGAATGAAGAGTTGCCTCCTGGTTCTCATATGCCAGGATTGCTTCGTTTACACTCTTGAAGATCATGCCTTCGCCCTTAGCGCCAGGACGTTCCTGGGTCAGATAGTAGATACCAAGTACCATATCCTGTGAAGGAACGGCTACAGGACCACCATCAGATGGCTTTAACAGGTTGTTCGGGCTTAACAGCAGGAAACGGCACTCTGCCTGTGCTTCTACGGACAGAGGAAGATGAACTGCCATCTGGTCACCGTCGAAGTCGGCGTTGAACGCTGTACAAACAAGTGGATGCAGCTTAATAGCTTTACCTTCTACCAGAATCGGTTCGAATGCCTGGATACCAAGTCTGTGCAGTGTAGGAGCACGGTTTAACATAACCGGATGCTCTTTGATAACATCTTCCAGAACATCCCAAACTTCTGTCTGAAGCTTTTCAACCATCTTCTTTGCATTCTTAATATTGTGAGCAGTACCGTTTGCTACTAACTCTTTCATTACGAATGGCTTGAACAGCTCGATCGCCATTTCCTTTGGCAGACCGCACTGATAGATCTTTAATTCAGGACCAACGACGATAACGGAACGTCCGGAATAGTCAACTCGCTTACCTAACAGGTTCTGACGGAAACGTCCCTGCTTACCCTTTAACATATCGGAAAGGGACTTAAGAGCACGGTTTCCAGGTCCTGTTACAGGACGGCCACGGCGGCCATTATCGATCAGGGCATCAACTGCTTCCTGAAGCATACGTTTCTCGTTACGAACGATGATATCAGGAGCACCAAGCTCTAACAGTCTTGCCAGACGGTTGTTACGGTTGATAATTCTTCTATATAAGTCGTTTAAGTCACTGGTTGCAAAACGTCCACCATCCAGCTGTACCATAGGACGGATATCCGGTGGGATAACCGGGATAACATCCATGATCATCCACTCAGGACGGTTTCCGGAGCTTAAGAATGCCTCTACAACTTCCAGACGCTTGATAATTCTTGCACGCTTCTGGCCGCTTGCATCGATCAGCTGCTTTCTTAACTCTGCGGAATCTTTTTCCAGGTCGATGGCCTTTAACAGCTCCTGGATCGCCTCAGCACCCATTCCTACACGGAATGCAGTGCTGCTGCCGTATTTCTCTACTTCTTCACGGTATTCCTTCTCAGATAATACCTGCTTGTACTGAAGGCTTGTTACACCTGGATCCAGTACAACATAGGAAGCGAAATACAGAACTTTCTCCAGAGTTCTTGGAGAAATGTCAAGGATCAGACCCATACGGCTTGGGATGCCCTTGAAGTACCAGATATGGGAAACAGGAGCAGCAAGCTCGATACGTCCCATACGCTCTCTTCTGACGCTGGACTTGGTAACTTCAACGCCGCAGCGGTCACAGATCACGCCTTTGTAACGGATCTTCTTATACTTTCCACAATGGCACTCCCAGTCCTTGCTCGGTCCGAAGATCCTCTCGCAGAAAAGTCCGTCTTTTTCTGGTTTTAAGGTTCTATAGTTAATGGTCTCCGGCTTCTTTACAACGCCGTGATCCCACCAGTCTTTCCACTCCTTGGAAGGAGCGCCTGAAGGCTCAGGCATACGGTTGCGTACTGCACCCTGCTCCCACCAGTCTTTCCACTGCTTGCTTGGCTTATCTGCAGGCTCCGGAGTTCTGTGTGTCCAGGAGCGGATCTTTTCAGGGGAAGCCAGACCTATTTTAATGGCATCAAACGCCATTGGATGATAAGTTTCATTTGTTGTTTCCGGCATGAGCTTATACTCCCTTCTATTATTCGTTCTCACTGTCATCTGTATATGCGTCATACAGGTCGTCTGTATAATCGTCGTTAGTTTCCTTGGAATCGGATTCTACATTCACAAGCTCATTGTTCTTGAATTCCTGCTCCTGATATCCGTAATTGGAGTAAGACTCTCTGTCATTGTAATGACGGTCGCCTTCCAGCATAGCACGCAGTTCTGTATCACCATAGTCGATGCTCTCTGTCATCTCTACTTCGGTACCATCTTCTCTCTGAACCTGAACATCCAGACCCAGGGACTGCATTTCCTTAAGAAGTACCTTGAAGGATTCCGGAACACCTGGCTCAGGGATATTTTCGCCCTTGATAATAGCTTCGTATGTCTTAACACGGCCAACTACGTCGTCAGACTTAACAGTCATGATCTCCTGCAGGGTGTAGGAAGCACCATATGCCTCCAGAGCCCAAACCTCCATCTCTCCGAAACGCTGTCCGCCGAACTGAGCTTTACCACCCAGAGGCTGCTGTGTAACCAGGGAGTAAGGACCGGTAGAACGTGCATGGATCTTATCGTCTACCAGATGATGCAGTTTCAGGTAATGCATGTGTCCGATGGTTACTGCGCCGTCGAAGTACTCGCCGGTACGTCCATCACGGAGACGTACTTTACCGTCACGGCTGATCGGTACGCCTTCCCACAGCTTTCTGTGCTCTAAGTGGGAACCAAGGTAATCCATTACCTCAGGTCTTAAGGTATCTTTATATTTAGCTTCAAACTCTTCCCATGGAGTATTTACATAGTCGTTTGCAAGCTCCAGGGTATCCTGGATATCATTCTCGTTTGCGCCATCGAAGATAGGAGTGGAAACGTTAAATCCAAGTGCCTTAGCTGCAAGGCTTAAGTGGATTTCCAGCACCTGTCCGATGTTCATACGGGAAGGTACGCCCAGTGGGTTAAGCACGATGTCCAGAGGACGGCCGTTTGGAAGGAATGGCATATCTTCTACAGGAAGTACACGGGAAACGACACCCTTGTTACCATGACGTCCAGCCATCTTATCACCAACAGAGATCTTACGTTTCTGAGCGATGTAGATACGAACGGTCTGGTTTACGCCCGGTGCAAGTTCGTCACCATTTTCTCTTGTAAATACCTTTGCGTCTACGATGATACCATATGCACCATGAGGTACCTTTAAGGAGGTATCACGTACTTCTCTTGCCTTCTCACCGAAGATGGCTCTTAACAGTCTTTCTTCAGCAGTCAGCTCAGTCTCTCCCTTTGGAGTAACCTTACCTACCAGAATATCTCCGGCACGGACCTCAGCACCGATACGGATGATACCGCGCTCGTCCAGATCCTTTAATGCATCTTCACCAACACCAGGTACGTCACGGGTGATTTCTTCCGGTCCTAACTTGGTGTCACGTGCTTCTGCCTCGTATTCTTCAATATGAACAGATGTATAAACATCATCACGTACCAGACGCTCAGAAAGAAGAACCGCATCCTCGTAGTTGTAACCTTCCCAGGTCATAAAGCCGATCAGAGGGTTCTTACCAAGAGCGATCTCACCGTTGCAGGTAGAAGGACCATCTGCGATTACTTCACCGGCTTCTACGTGATCATTCTTATAAACGATTGGTTTCTGGTTGTAGCAGTTGCTCTGGTTGCTTCTCTTAAACTTGGTTAAGTGATATACATCACGGTTTCCATCGGAGTCTCTCTTGATGATGATCTCGTTGGAAGCGGAACGCTCAACCACACCTGCATTCTTTGCAACAACGCAGACACCGGAGTCAACGGCAGCTTTGCCTTCAATACCGGTACCAACTGCAGGAGCTTCTGTACTTAACAGCGGCACAGCCTGACGCTGCATGTTGGATCCCATCAGCGCACGGTTCGCATCGTCGTTCTGAAGGAATGGGATCATGGCTGTAGCAACAGAGAATACCATCTTAGGAGAAACGTCCATTAAGTCGATGGTGCTCTTTCTGAACTCGGAAGTTTCTGTACGGAAACGTCCGGATACGTTGTTGTGGATGAAGTGTCCTTCTTCATCTAACGGCTCATTCGCCTGTGCTACGATGAAGTTGTCCTCTTCGTCTGCAGTCAGATATACGACTTCGTCAGTAACCCTTGGATTAGCTGCGTCAGTCTTATCTACCACACGGTAAGGTGCTTCAATAAAGCCGTACTGATTTACTCTTGCGTAGCTTGCAAGGGAGTTGATCAGACCGATGTTAGGACCTTCAGGAGTCTCGATCGGGCACATACGGCCATAGTGTGTATAGTGTACATCTCGTACCTCGAATCCGGCACGGTCTCTTGACAGACCGCCAGGACCTAAGGCAGATAAACGTCTCTTATGTGTAAGCTCTGACAGAGGGTTGTTCTGATCCATGAACTGGGACAGCTGGGAACTTCCGAAGAATTCCTTTACAGCAGCTGTAACAGGCTTGATGTTGATCAGGGACTGTGGTGTGATACCATCTACGTCCTGGGTTGTCATACGCTCTCTTACAACACGCTCCATACGGGATAAACCGATACGGTACTGGTTCTGTAATAACTCACCTACGGCACGGATACGACGGTTTCCTAAGTGGTCGATATCATCAGATGTACCAACCTGCTCTTCCAGATGCATGTTGTAGTTGATGGAAGCTAAGATATCTTCCTTTGTGATATGCTTCGGGATCAGGTCATGAATATTTCTTCTGATCTCTTCCTTAAGCAGTTCTTCATCATCACCTGCTTTTTCCAGGATCGGAGCAAGTGCTGGATAATATACTAATTCGGAAACACCAACTTCTTCCGGATCAAAGGAAACATAAGCGCCAAGCTCAACCATCATATTGGAAAGAACTTTCTGCTTTCTGTTGATGCCTTCTACCCATACGAAAGGAACAGCGGAGTTCTGAACCTTCATAGCAGACTCTTTGTCTAACTTTGTACCAGCTTCTGCAATGATCTCACCTGTAGTGGTATCAACTACATCTTCTGCCAGTACCTGTCCATTCAGACGGAACTTAAAGGACAGCTTCTTGTTGAATTTATAACGTCCAACTTTTGCCAGGTCATATCTTCTGGGATCGAAGAACATGCTGTTAAGCAGGCTCTCTGCACTGTCTACAGACAGCGGCTCGCCTGGACGGATCTTCTTGTACAGCTCTAACAGACCATCCTGATAGTTATCAGATGTATCCTTTCCAAAGCTTGCAAGGAGCTTTGGCTCTTCGCCGAACAGATCTAAGATCTCTGCGTTGGTTCCGTAGCCTAAAGCACGGATCAGTACAGTAACCGGTACTTTACGGGTTCTGTCTACACGAACATAAAATACATCGTTGGAATCGGTTTCATATTCCAGCCATGCACCACGGTTCGGGATAACCGTACATGTAAACAGTTCCTTACCTACCTTGTCATGTCCGATCCCGTAGTAAATACCAGGGGAACGTACAAGCTGGCTGACGATAACACGTTCTGCACCGTTAATTACAAATGAACCGGTATCTGTCATCAGAGGCAGATCACCCATAAATATCTCATGTTCATTCATTTCATCTTTATCTTTATTGTACAGTCTGACCTTTACCTTAAGCGGTGCGGCGTAAGTAGCATCCCGTTCTTTACACTCTTCGATGGTATACTTGATATCATCTCTGCACAATGTAAAGTCAACGAATTCCAGACTTAAATGTCCTGCAAAATCCGCGATAGGAGAGATATCAGCAAACGCTTCCTTCAGTCCTTCATCTAAGAACCACTGGTAGGAGTCTTTCTGAATCTCGATCAGGTTAGGCATCTGAAGGACTTCCTTCTGCCTTGAATAGCTCATTCTTACGCTTTTCCCGGCCGGTACCGGACGTATTCTGCTTTTCTCCATTGACGTTTCACCCCTGTTTTCTTATTTGGTTGCAGCGGCTTTTTCGGGGATTTTTCTTTCTTTTTCTGCCCCTTTTTCCACTGCTGTCGTTCTCGGTAATCGGGCGTCAGCAAATGGGCGCAATAAGCCCAGAACGCCACAATAATGCACTCTCCATAATAACATATATTTGTCAAGGTGTCAAGAATTTTTTCTTGCTTTTTTTTACCACAAATGATATACTATATTAGAATGTCTTGGGGCATGTCTAATCAAGCCCACGGGAACTATACTACAGTTCGGAGGTATACCTTATGTTAAATACCGTTTTAAACATACTGCTGGTGATCCTCATCATTGCAGCTGTCATCCTGGCTATCCTGTATTTCCTTGGAAATAAGCTTCAGAAGCGCCAGTTAGAACAGCAGCAGATGTTAGATGCCGCAGCACAGACCGTATCTCTTCTTGTTATTGATAAGAAGAAACTGAAGCTGACTCAGGCAGGTCTTCCAAAAATGGTAGTTGACCAGACTCCAAAGTACATGCGCTGGACCAAGGTTCCGGTTGTGAAAGCAAAGATCGGACCAAAGATCGTTACACTGATCGCTGATGCAAGAGTGTTTGAATGCCTTCCTGTTAAAACAGAAGCTAAGGTAGTTTTAAGCGGTATCTACATCACCCAGATCAAGAGTGTCCGCGGAGGTTCCATTCCAACTCCGCCAAAGAAAAAGGGATTTTTCGCAAGATTCCGTAAAGATGCATAATATGGGGCGTAAAAAAACAGCCGGCTCCCGGATGGGAGCGGCTGTTTTTTGTTTTGATGAGGTGCATTTCCCTGCGGATGCGGGGCGCCCTCTCTTTCTACTGGCAGGACTGCACAGCTACTAAAATGCGGCAATCCGACATATGCTCATAATTAATATCCAGGGAATAATCCACATTCACCTTCAGGCTGTCTGCCTGCTCATCTACTGCAAAGTGATTGGCCTGTATCCCTACTACCATTTCACCTAAAGGGGTGCTGTAGCAGGAAATATTCTTCCGGTTCTTTTCAAACAGCATGTGGGTAGTGGCTGTTCCCTTTTTTGTAATATCCATAGAGGTTGGCGTGATCTTGATGATATTCTTTACCGGTTCTTTAAAACCTTCTAACAGTTCTTCGTAGAGAACGTAATGTTTCCCATTCTTCTGGTAGTAATCTCCCCGGACGATCATCTCCACATCATTGTCCTCTTCATCCATGGTATGGACACCGCGGATGGTGATCAGTACATCCTTTGTCATGTAACTCCTCTTTTCTTTTTACGTAAACCTGTGATCTTAGAAACGCTCTAAAGCATGGCTCATCAGCTTATCTACTAATTCCTCTTTGTTGACGCCTCTTGCTTCCCAAAGCATTGGATACATACTGATGGCTGTAAATCCAGGCATGGTATTGATCTCGTTAAATACTACCTCTCCGTCTTCCTTTACAAAGAAATCTACACGGGAAAGTCCGTATCCGTCTACTGCCTTGAAAATAGCAACTGCTGCTTTTCTTACTTCTTCTGTGGCATTTCCAGGAAGTTCTGGATCTGTTACCGTCTTGGACTCAGCATTGTAATATTTTGCGTCAAAATCATAAAAGTCTGCTGCTGCCAGGATCTCGCCTACACCGGAAGCCTTCACTTCTTCTTTTCCGCCGCCGAATACAGCACATTCGATCTCACGGCCAATAATAGTCTCTTCTACCAGGATCTTTCTGTCATGCTTTGCAGCCTCTTTTAAGCCGGCTTCCAGTTCTTCTCTGTTTTCTGCCTTGCTGACTCCCTTGGAGGAACCTGCGTTAGACGGCTTAATAAATACAGGGTATGCAAAATGTGCTTCAATACGTGCTGTTACAGCATCCATATCTGCTAACTGCTCGCTCATAACAGGCTCATAATCTGCCTGGCGGATGCCTAAGTTATTTACAATGATCTTTGTATACAGTTTATCCATGCCCACTGCAGATGCCAGTACACCGCAGCCTACATATGGGATCTTTGCCAGTTCTAAAAGACCCTGGATGGTTCCGTCTTCGCCGTGAAGTCCATGAAGTACCGGGAATACAAGATCCAATTTTACTTATCTTACTTTATCTCCATCCATAAGGATCGCACATTTCTTTGTAGCATCTGGTAAGATAGCTGCGGAAACTTTTCCATTTCTCCACTCACCGCTTCTGATCTCTTCTACAGACTCTGTCTTGATCCAGTGTCCGTCTAATGTAATACCAATAAGAAGCAGGTCATATTTTTCTTTGTTGATGCGGTCGATCACATTGGCTGCAGACATGCAGGATACTTCATGTTCTGATGACTGTCCGCCGAAAATGACTGCTGCTGTTTTTCTTTCCATTTTTATATCTCCTCACTTATCCCTTTTCCAGAAATCTTTAAAATCTTTCTTTTCTTAGATTTTACCGTTTACAGTATAGCATATGTGGCAATAAATACAAATAGAAAATATGTTCTCTCAAAATCCAGAAAGGAAGTTTTAGTCCATGAAATCTGTATCTTATCGCCACAAATGGCTTATTTGTTCTCTTGCCTGCTTTTTTACTGCTTTTCTCATTGCAGTTTCTGCCAACACCTGTAAGCAGGAGGCAGATGCCAGCCGTATAGCCCCTTATGTGCTGCGTTTTCACATTTTAGCGGAAAGCAATTCAAAAACGGACCAGGAATTAAAATTAAAAGTCCGGGACCAGGTTCTTTCCTATATCCGTGAAAATGCCCCGGATCATGCCGGAAAAGAAGAGCTGGCTTCCTGGCTTCTTTCTCATAAGGAAGAGGTCGTTTTTAAGGCAGAACAGACCCTGGCAGACTCCGGCTGTGAAGCGGATGTGGATCTTAATCTGAGCCATGACCATTTTCCAGCAAGGACCTATGGAAATGCCTTCTTTCCCTGCGGTTACTATGACGCTGCACGGATCACTATAGGCAAAGGAAAAGGACGCAACTGGTGGTGCGTCCTCTATCCCGGTCTTTGCTTTACAAATTCTTATCATACAGATATAGATGAAACAGCTTCTGAAAGCTATTCCCTGGTCTTTGAAACCGCTCCAAGGCCGGAACTGCACCTTGGACTTTTAGATGCTGCAAAACAGCTTTTTAAGCAGAAGGCTTAATTTCAGGCTTTCTGCTTATCCAACATCTCCTGAAGAGCTTCGTCGCTTTCATCGATCCATACGTCCTCTTCATCTGCATTTAACCCCAGATAAACAGCCAGTGTACGCTCATCATCGCTGTTGTTCCAACGGCTGATATAGCGATCGATCTCTTCAAATTCGATCTCTCCTGCAAGATAGCGCTCTTTGAAGGTCTTTTCTGTCTTATCTTCTACTTTATTTTCTTCCATTTATCTTCTCCTCCAATGCCATTTCCGCTATCTTCTTCCACGGCCGCGGACAGGCATGATATCTTCCTGCTCCTTGATATTCTTGGAAACAGTGATCTCCTGATTATCAATGTGTTCTCTTGCTGCATTCTTTGCCTCTGCAATATTGCGGGCTTTGATCGCAGCCAGGATATGTTCATGCTCTACTATCAGGATCTGGCGTTTATCCTCGTCCTTGATATATTCCAGACGATAGCGGTACATCTGCTCTCTTAAATTATTTAAGATCTGTACCAGTTTATCATTTCCGGTTCCCAGATAGATCACATCATGGAATGCCTCGTCTGTCTCTGCAATGTTCATGGCATTTCCCTTATTAATGGCATTCTTAAAGTCGTTCTGGCGTTCCCCTAACTGTTCGATCTCTTCATCGGTCATTCTCTGGCAAGCCAGTTCAATGGCCAGTTCTTCCAGGGAACGGCGAGCTTCCAGCACATCCCTAAGGCTCTTTTCAGAGATCTTTGCAACCTCAGCGCCTTTTCTTGGGATC
>ENA-OWOU01001402-OWOU01001402.1-gut-metagenome-genome-assembly--contig:-NODE-1402-length-9971-cov-44.378613_pt1 | contig 9971 bp, 9 predicted proteins | sample MGYA00248248_ERZ651801 | MGnify/ENA primary metagenome ERZ651801 (study PRJEB26908, sample SAMEA4031710) | gut metagenome | biome: gut; feature: normal infant; material: stool | place: China | collected 2015 ... | reverse complement strand
GCAATAAAAAACAGCTTCAGGTAATAAGGAATATCTCAATTTTTAAACATAAAATGCGAATTATTTAGTACAAAAAGTGAACTTCTGATGATCTTTTCCTGGTTAATATCCAGGCATCATGTTACGTGACATGGTGTAGCTATTGAAAAACTACGTTAGCGGATATTTGTTTGCCTCCTTTTTTTTACCCAGCATACCCCATCCCAACAATTTGAATTAAATGTCGTAAAATTGATAACTTCTTTACCTTTTGAAAAATATGTTATTGGGCAAAACTCATCTCCACTTAATGGTTTAAAGCTGGTTATTATGTCACAATTTAATTGTTGTGATAGTGATTGAGCGATGAAATCAGTTAGAGATGGAAGATACTTGCTTTCAATCGATGTTGTTGATGTGCCGAAATCAACTTCATAAGAAAAATCAATCTTCGCTAGTAATTCAATATATTCTGCATCTTTGTCAATAAAAGATGTGTCATAAGTAATGTTTTTTTATACTCATTTACATCAAAGTAGTCATATTTTAATATCGAAAAGTCAATGTCTAGAGCATTTACAAACTTATAAATACTATCGGTTAGTTTACTTTTATCTTTATACTCTATGAGTATACTTGATTTGGTGATCATATTTTTAAAATCTCCAAAAAGGTTCTAAAACGGATTGATCAATCACTTCAACTCGAGCTGTTGAATTATTAGGTTTGAAGTTTCCAAAGAATTCATGAAATTCCTCAAGTGTATTTTTGGAATTGGAACTTCTAATTACCAGGACGATACCATTATCTCCCACCAGGCCAACTCCCTTGTTAACATTTTTTACCTCATGATATACCTCATATAATGTAGCATTATTTCTAAGATAAAAATTACGAAGTTCATTGTTAAAAGATGGGTATTGTCCCGTTCTACATATTGGATTAATCTTTTTTTATTTCTTTTTGTAATAAGGCCAATGCACACTCGCCAGCAATAATTTCATCAAATAAGTATTCCAATGTTCCTCTTAACACTAAAGCACGACAATCATTTTCCGTAGTGCGTTTAATAAATAACTCTTTTTCAATATATAACTCTTGCATAACTTCAGAATTTGAAGATAGTAATTGGCAGCGGCATGGGAACTCAAGATGTTCATTGTATAAAACGCTAAAAACTATGTTTCCCGCAATAATAAATATATCTTTTATCGGCAGAATTATATTCATCACAACCCCTTGTCTTTCAATATTTTGAGTATTGCTACATCCTCATCAGATAACCCAAGCATTTTTTTGTGTCTTATCATGAAATCCTTAACGTGCGTTTCTGCACTCCCTAGTCCATAACGTCCTAATTTTTCAGCTATTCCTAGTTTCTCTTGTGTACCATGTAAAAACTCTTCAAGAATAGCGGCTTTACTCGGATTTGAACGAACAATAATCGTCATGTCTAATACCGAAGCTTCGGCTCCAAAATGTTCAAGCATTCTGAATTCATCTGAGCCTGGTAATGCTATTATTAAATGTCTTTTCCGCGATATAGCCGCCAGAAGTTCTGGGGCTGCCTTCTCAACCCCATGAGATCACTGGAGCTATTCATCATTTTAGATAATGAAGCTCCTTTATTTAATCCTAAGGGATCTATCCATCTTAAAGGATTCGGCACATACCGGTAAGTCTGCTCCCCTCCCTGCAACCCCAGTGGATCACTCACCAGGTACATCCCGCTCTCCGGCTCGTAATACCGGAACCGGTTATAGCACAGCCCCGATTCCGCATCCCGCCACTGCCCCGCATACAGCAGGCCGGGGTCGGCTTCCGGGTCCAGTTCCCCGCGCGGGTCCGGGTAGCCGGTGTCTGCGGGCAGGCTGAGTGCCAGCCCCCACAGGCTGGTCTGTCCCGGTCGCCAGACGGTTTTACCTTCACTGTTAAAGAGCATCAGCGGGCGGCCCGTCAGGTCGCTCACCGCATGATTCGTCCGCGTCACCCACTGCGGGGCCACCGACGGATGCGCCTGCCGTACCCGGCTGAACTGCTGGCTTATCAGCTCAAAGCCGTTAAACACCAGGTGCCGTACGCTGTACAGTTTATCATCGCGGTATTCCCGGATTTCCGCAATACTGTCGCCGTCCCACAGGTACGTGAAGCGGATTTTCTTCCGGTCGCAGCGTTTCTCTGTTCGTCTGCCGCTGGCGTCGTGGCGGTATTCCCACTGCTCACCCTGTGCGCTGCAATACCCGGTCAGCTGGTCCCGGCTGTCCCACCGGAACCGCTCTGTTTCCGGGCGGTAGCCGTCACGGTGTTTTGTCCGGCTGACCATCCGGCCTGCGGCGTCATAGTCATACTGCGTGTTTCCGGCCTGTTTCAGCCGGTGGCCTCCGGCATACTGGTCAGTCTCTTCACTTATCCGGTGCCTGCCCGCAGACTGCGCCTTCAGGTAGCCACAACTGTCATAGCCATAAGTCTCGTCGCCTTCGCCATAGCCCAGCCCGGTGCCTGAGGCTGTCACCGCCGTGACCTGGCCGTTCCGGTCCAGCCGGTATTCCCGCCGGGTTTCCCGTCCGTAATCTTCCCGGCTGGTGACGCCTGACACATTACCCGCGCTGTCGTAACGGTACTCCCGCGCCAGTGACGGAACCAGCCCGCCCCATGTGGCTTCTTCCGGGAAAAAACCGGCGCGCTGACTGACAGGCTGACCGGCTGCATTCCAGCCCTGTTCACAGGCAAAACCCCGGTTACTGTGCCGGAGCACTTCACGTCCTGCCTCATCACGGCTGAACGTCAGCGTCTCATCCCCCGGCAGGATAACCTCCGTCAGTTCTCCGGCGGCGTTGTAGCGGTACGTGGTTTTCAGCAGGGATTCACCGGGGTGTCTGTCGCGTTCATCTTCCGGTGGCAGGATACAGCGGATGACGGTGTGTTCATCGGGGTAGTGGTATTCAATGGCCCGTCGGCCCTGAGTGGTGACATTCACCCGCCCGCGTTCATCATAGCCGGTGCGCTGTGATGTACCGTCCGGGCTGAAGATACCCGTCAGCCTGCCGGATTTGTCATACGCATACTGCGTTTTGCCTTCCGGCGTGATGATTTCTGCCAGGCGGCCTGCGGCGTCCCGGCTGTAGAGGATAGTTTCCTCCAGGCCGTTAACCCTGGCGGTACACAGGCCATCGGCGTCATAGCGGTAACGCCAGACCACGCCGCCCCAGTCATGCTCTTCCGTCACCCGGCCACAGTTATCCAGAACATAAAGGTATGATTCGCCCTGCGGGTTAATGACTTCTGTCAGTTGCAGCGTGTCTTTATCGTAGCGGTACTGCCAGCGGTGGCCTTCACCGTCCGTTCGCGCCACCGGCAAATCGAACGGGCCGTATTCCATCGTCCAGTCAACGCCGTTGCCGTCCGTCCAGGCCAGCAGGTTGCCGTGGCGGTCATAGCGGTACGGGTTAGATGTTCAATGCATTAAGTTATATCTCACCAACTTTTTTAAAAATTACCCCGCGAAAATAATTCTGAAAAATATCCACAAAACGATCTGTAACAAAATAGTTTGAAGGTAATATTTCATCACGGAATATTAACATTTCATTTATGGAGTTATTGAATTTATATTCTTGTGTTCTACTCATAATTTGTAGCTCTTGTCTGTTGTTATAATGTAAGGCTGGTATTTTTCCTACCACGTTTGCATAATAAAAATCACGATCATCACTGGTGATTACTTTTAACAACTCAATATTATTTACCTGACGAGATAATACATCTGCGAGAGAATGTTCGACGTATAATAATCCTGAGCTAAAACATGATGAATTAAAATCGCCTTTTAATGATCTCTCAGCTTTAGTTTTTCCTTTAAATAGCTCTATTTTGTATGGTTTCCATCCATTAAATAGAGACTCTCCACAAAAATCAAAAGCAGCAACTGAAAAAAAATCACTCTCGTCTTGCAAGTAAAACTTGAAGTTGTCCACATCATGCCGAATTAAATAAACATTCATTACTATGCCCTTATTAATAAATTAGTCTATTAAAAAGCAGGTCATCCCTGATAGCATCTAACTCATCAAGAACACCTTGTTTCCCATTAGCCTTAGCTGCGTCTGCGAGTCGTGCCTCAACATCAGCATAATATTTGTTCGTATGAATAACACGATGATAAGACCCTGGCTGAAGAGAGTTTGGATCTACATGTTTCAAAAATATTCCATTTTCTGCGGAATCAATGTGTATACCATATTTTTCCAGAATTTTTCTTGCGCCTAAAGCACGGGGGTCATCCCAGGCAACAATATGATGGGCGGCAGAACCTTTGAATTTATACCAAGCTCGATTCATGTATCCGGCACTCTTAGCTAGGTTTCTGTTAGCCCGTTTCATTGCCCTTGCCAGAGCTCTGGGGCAACCAGCAAGTCCATACTGGTCAATCCAACCCAGAGGATTAGGCACATACCGGTAAGTCTGCTCCCCTCCCTGCAACCCCAGCGGATCACTCACCAGGTACATCCCGGTTTCCGGCTCGTAATACCGGAACCGGTTATAGCACAGCCCGGATTCCGCATCCTGCCACTGTCCTGCATACAGCAGGCCGGGGTCGGCTTCCGGGTCCAGTTCCCCGCGCGGGTCCGGGTAGCCGGTGTCTGCGGGCAGGCTGAGTGCCAGCCCCCACAGGCTGGTCTGTCCCGGTCGCCAGACGGTTTTACCTTCACTGTTAAAGAGCATCAGCGGGCGGCCCGTCAGGTCGCTCACCGCATGATTCGTCCGCGTCACCCACTGCGGGGCCACCGACGGATGCGCCTGCCGTACCCGGCTGAACTGCTGGCTTATCAGCTCAAAGCCGTTAAACACCAGGTGCCGTACGCTGTACAGTTTATCATCGCGGTATTCCCGGATTTCCGCAATACTGTCGCCGTCCCACAGGTACGTGAAGCGGATTTTCTTCCGGTCGCAGCGTTTCTCTGTTCGTCTGCCGCTGGCGTCGTGGCGGTATTCCCACTGCTCACCCTGTGCGCTGCAATACCCGGTCAGCTGGTCCCGGCTGTCCCACCGGAACCGCTCTGTTTCCGGGCGGTAGCCGTCACGGTGTTTTGTCCGGCTGACCATCCGGCCTGCGGCGTCATAGTCATACTGCGTGTTTCCGGCCTGTTTCAGCCGGTGGCCTCCGGCATACTGGTCAGTCTCTTCACTTATCCGGTGCCTGCCCGCAGACTGCGCCTTCAGGTACCGGATCGACAGGATCTGTTACCCATCTGATGACTTTATTGGCAATACTTTTTAACGACTTACCTGTTTTCCCCAGCAACGCGCCGAGCTTTGCGCCCAGCAGCTTCCCGCTTTTCCCCAGCAGGTTTCCCAGTTTGCCCAGTTTCGCCAGATTCCCCAGTTTTCCCAGCAGTCCTGCTGGCGGCAGAAGATAGCTGGCTATCGTTATTCCTCCCAGGATCATTCTCTGCCATGGCGGGAACTCCGGCTGGATATCCAGATAGGTGACCTGCTCACCCCCAATAAAGACGTCCGGCGAACCTTCCACGATCGCCGCACTGCACTCCAGTTTGTCGCCCTTGCGCGCGGCAGGCTGATTGTTGATAAAGACGTTGCTACTGCCCTGGGCTATCCTCGGTGGTTTGTTCTCCTTGTCGCAGAGCGCCGTGTCCTCACCGGCTTCCGGGAAATCCACATCTTTTTTGATTTCGCCACGCCCGCCCACCATGGTGGCAAACTCCATTAATACCGGACCGGCGGGAAACAGAAGCGATGCGCCGGCGCTGACGCGATCCATAAAACCGGCATTGCTTTCCGTCAGGGTGATAACAGCGTTCCCCCAGGCCTTCGCCAGTGGTACTGCTTTTTCCGCTGCCGATTCAAGCAGGTCAGTGGCAATATCACCCCATGAGGGTTCCCCCTGTGGGATTTCAGGTATTGCTCCAGGTGGGGGAGGAGGGGGAAGGGTGACGGCGGCCCTTGCAGCGGGCTTTCCGTTAATGTTTACATTTTCAGAACCGGTATTGATGGCGCCGTCCGTGTCACAAAAGCTGTTTATCCATGATTCAAGCTGGTTCTGTTTCTCCTCCACATAATCACTCGCCTTATAGCTGGCATACATCAGCGCAGGCACCAGAACCAGCGCATAAGGGCCGGTGGCGCAGGCGGCCATAATCAGGCAACCTTCTGCGATGGTCACTATCGCCCCCAGCACGGCCCCTGCCAGTGCCCCCAGAAAACTTTTATGCTGAATTTCATCGCCCAGCCTGGCGGCAGGTGGGCCGGACTTCTTTGCTGCCAGCATCTGTGCAATGGCTTTGTCGTTGGCTGCCCGTTTCATCTGGCTGGCGACCATCGCCTGCTGTGACAGCATTCGCATTGCCAGCGTACCGCCTGCGGTCGCTCCCTGTGGCCCGCCTGGTCCTTCACTCATGTGTTATCCCTCGTTTATGTCAGCGCGGCTGGTCCTTTTGGATGTCATTCTCCGGTGGCAACGGGGTGAAGCTCTTTATCACCTCCAGCAGCATCGTCTTTTGACTGTTCTTCAGGGATAAGGAGGTGCTGAAAGTGAAGGTCAGCAGCGTATCTCCACGCCGCTGGAATACGGCTATCTGGCTAATCCGCCCCTGATTCCCCTCATCTTCCGGACCGTTCCAGGAATAATCCAGCAGCCAGGCCGGGGCCTCTGCCAGAGTGATTTCCCGGCAGGCATGTTCGGTGTACCCATCAAGTTTGCCCTGGTACAGCGCCAGCGTTTCCTGGTACAGCTCTGGTGTCAGGGTTCCCTGTGGAACGGCTTCGCGGGTAATGACCAGGTTGATGCCACTGTTATCTGTGGACACCAGGACCTGCATTGACTGATCCTGCCATTGAGACGGCAGTTGAATGTGGCCTTCATTAAAAGTGAACTGCATAAAATACTCCCTGATAATCTGAGTGAATCAGTTGATGAAAACAGAACCGCCCACGATGGTGATGCCATCCTTCGACAGCCTGATTACCGTCGATTCCCCGACCTGTAGCTGAATGCCATCCGGCGTCAGCGCAATTTTGCTTTCCTCCACAGCCAGCAAAATTTCCTTAATCGCCGTATAAGCCTGTATACCGTCGCCTTCGCCACCATTGTTTACAGCGTCAACATGCACCGAACCGGCAATCGTGCCTCTGTCCTGAAAGACATCCTCAGATAAAGACCCTTTCAGTACTCCGGTGATCTTGTGGCCTTTTTCCACCGTAAGAAGGCGGTTACCTTCCTGGATCGTGACCGTCTGGTCATTTTTTACGGTTTCGCGGTGATCGTGTTTTACGGTGGTGGTACGGTCGTTGAGCACTTCGGTATCCATGTTCTTCTGCGCGTGGATGTAGACCTGTTCTCTCCCTGTCGCATCATCAAACTTCAGCTCATTAAATCCGCTGCCCATGTACGTTTTGGAGCGGATGGTCATCTGCGTCTTTGTTCCCGGCAGGCTGCCGGGGGTGCGGTTTTCCTGGTGGTAGGTGCGCCCCATAATGATCGGCTGGTCCGGATCGCCGTTGAGGAAGTCTACAATCACCTCCTGACCCACACGCGGTATCGCCAGGTGGCCAAAACCGGTGCCTGCCCACGCCTGTGCCACACGGATCCAGCACGAACTGTCTTGGTCTGCCGGGTTATAACGGTCCCAGTTGAACTTCACCCGCACGCGACCATGTTCGTCGCAGAAGATTTCCTCGCCTGCCGGTCCTGTCACGACAGCGCTCTGCGGGCCGTCGACCAGCGGTTTCAGCAACGGCTGTGGTCGCCATGTTCTGTCTGCCGGGATCACCGCAAAATGGTTCTCCAGCGCCGTCCCCGCTCCCTGCCGTCCTGGCACCGCCTGTGGCTGTTCGCCGTGCAGTTCACTTGCCACCACCTGCCATTCCCGGTTCAGGTTCGCCTGCGGATGCCCCGTCAGCACAATTCGCCGTCCCGGCCATATCTCCGGCGAGCGGCCCATTCCCCGCGCGGTTTCTGCGTTGTTTCGCCAGCCGTCCATCTGCCAGCGGGCAAAGTTCTGCCCGTGGGCGCTCTTGAAACGTCCGGGGTAGTCATACACTTCATACTGCGTGCGCTGGTAGTCCTGGTGCTGGCCTTCCTGTTCAAAACGTCCGGCCCAGCCGGGGCGTTTAAAGGTGTAGTCTTTGGTCACCACGGAAGAAGGGCGGATTTGTGCGCTGTAGCGGAACTGGCTGATGCAGAGGGTGCTCACCTCGGTACGGGTGTTCGGGTTCCATGGGATTTCAAAAGATTCGGGCAGATGGCGGACTGTGTCGCACAGCACCAGGCTCTGGTCGGTACTTTTGTAAGCATGCTCCTCATAAAAGAAGATGCCTTCCTCCGCCGCCATCCGGCACAGAAAATCGTAATCAGTCTCACCGTACTGGACACAAAACTCACGGGAAGGATGCGGCTCGCTGAACAGCGGACTCCATTCGGTCACCCCGTTTTCCTGCAACATCGTGCCGAGGATGCTTTTGATGTCCTCGTTCTGGAAGATACGGAAGTTCTGGCGCAGACCGGCACGCCACAGCGGCGGGTGCACCTTCATGCTGTACAGCATCTGGTTTTTGTCGTTCTCCCCGAGTTCAAACCAGGTCACCACGCCTTTCACCCGGCGCTGTACTTCATCGCCCTGCCATATCGTCAGGTAGGCCATTTTGTCCAGCACCTGCGCAAATTCAAGGGAGAGAAACTGCTGGCTGACCAGGGAGAGATCGAGGGAAAAGAGCGAAGAGAGTGACTGGTTCAGATGAAAGGAAACCACCGCAAAAGCATCCGGCGGCAGGCCGTCCACTTCCAGTGTGAAACGTAATCCGGTTGACATAGCAACCTCCAGTAAAATGAATAATGATCCGTACCGTACAACTGCGGATAATGTGATAAGCGGGACGACTTCAGACGTTATTAGGGAAGGAACAGAAAATGCTATGGTTATGTGAGAATTTTGTTTAAATATTACTTTACAGAAACGGGTGTCTGTTCAGTCAAAAAAATAATCACAAGCTCAACCTCTTGTTTCTTGGCGTTATTCAGGACAGGTACGCATATCACAACGAGTAACAAAAACGTAAAGTTAAACCAATATTCATAATATATTTTTATTCACAGCAATAAATAATCCAATTAACATTATTAAAATGAATAATTGCATAAGAAATATATGCTACCGCTCCACCCTGATAACATGATCTGCACATTGCACATCTTAACGTTGTTAAATACTGGCTCAATAGTGGATATTTTAAATTAGGAATTTATCAAATTCACTTGATAAATAGATTGAGTGAATAATATAACAATTAATGATGATTAATCGCGATTAAATTATTCATTGCTTTATATGATAGATGGCTTGTTTATAACGATGAAAATTTAGAAAGGGCATTGTGATCTACAATTGGAAGAAACACAGATTTAACTAAGTTTCATATACAAACATCTCGTGAAACTTTGAAAAATAAAAGCCTTCGATATTTCATATGTTTAATAAGTTTTTCTCTAATTTGTTGATCAACAATACCAGGAGGTGATGCACCACGCCCTGAATTTGAACTTAATAATCACTCTCTCTCCGGCAGCATAATCACAAACCTTGTCCCCCGCGCATCTGACGTTACTGCAACCGTGCCTTTATGCGCGACAACAATCGATTTCACTATCGCCAGCCCAATGCCGCTACCTTCGCCTTTTCGCTGGCGGGAAGGGTCAACGCGATAGAAACGGTCAAACAATCGCGGTAAGTGCTCGGGCGCAATGGGCGTACCGGGGTTTTCGACGGAAACTTGCACCTGATGATTGACCGTCTGGCAGCGCACTACAATAGCCTCACTGGGTGGCGTATAACGCAGGGCATTAGAAAGCAGGTTGCTTAACGCCCGACGCAGCATCAGCGGATCGCCCGCAACCTGACATTTGTCGCCAACAAATCGCAACTCCACGCCGCGATCTTCCGCTAACGCCTCGAAAAAATCGAACACTTTGCCGACTTCAT
>ENA-OWOU01001400-OWOU01001400.1-gut-metagenome-genome-assembly--contig:-NODE-1400-length-9980-cov-14.796728_pt1 | contig 9980 bp, 8 predicted proteins | sample MGYA00248248_ERZ651801 | MGnify/ENA primary metagenome ERZ651801 (study PRJEB26908, sample SAMEA4031710) | gut metagenome | biome: gut; feature: normal infant; material: stool | place: China | collected 2015 ... | reverse complement strand
AGATAACCTTTGCCACCCAGTTCCCATGCGGCCTGCTCGTCCTGTGTCTGAATTTCGGGGTAGAAGTCTGCATGGTTCCGCTCCATGACCTCGGCAAACTGGCAGATGTGGAACACATTGCCCAGACCGCCCATGTCAAAGTGATAATCATCCAGATGTTCCACCCGTGCCGTAAAACTGCGCCCATCCGGGTAATCCACCTGAATCACTCCGCCATCGGGAATGCGGTAGAGGTCGTCATAGTGGCTGTTGATGAGACGAATATCCTTCGGCAGCGTTTCCGGCTCCCAGATGCGCCGCCTGCCGATGCCCGCCTGTGGGATGTTTTCGAGGATCTTTACGCTTTCCTGTTGGATGGCCTTACGGTCATCGTCCGAAAGTTCAAACAGATACCAGTTCCGGGCGGCAGGGATGGTGTTTTGTCCATCTGGCGGCAGATTCTTTTCCGAGATCTGCCCACTTTCCAGCGGCTCGCCAGTTACCTTGTTATAAGTGGCAAAGCCGACCCCTGCACCGTTTTCCCGGAGATGCAGATAGCGTTCATCGTTGATAAGGTAGACCGCTTCTTTTATCTGCTCCATCAGCACCCACCTTCAAATTCCAGCGAAAACTTGCTGCGGCCATCGGCTTCACAGGACAGCAGCACGGTGGCATTGTAGGTCTTGCCCTTGGCACTCTTGCAGTCTTTCAGGCGGACCCGGCCATCCCGCAGCAGCTTATCTGCCACATGAGCGTCCAGATGCTTGCCCAGACGCTTGAAGAACGCATTGTCCTTCCACAGTACGAAACGGCACTCTCGGTTCTCGCAGAACCAGCCCTTTTCACGCTCCACAACATTTGCACCGCAGTTCGGGCAGATACCAATAATCTTGTTTTTCATAAGCGCATTCGCTCCTTTTTTCATTTCCGTGTTCTTTACCAGTTCGGTAATCATCGTATTGATCTCGGTCATAAATTCGCTCGGCTCCATTTCGCCACGTTCGATTTGCAGCAGCTTTGTTTCCCAATCGGCGGTCATTTCCGGGGATTGGATTTCTTCGGGCATCACAGTGATGAGGGCTTTTCCCTTATCCGTGGGCAGCAGAACCTTGGTTTTCTTGGTGCCCTTGCGCTCCAGAAACCCCTTCTGCACCAGCTTTTCAATGGTGGCGGCTCTGGTTGCCGGAGTACCGATGCCCTGACGTTCCACACCCTCCGGCATACTATCCGCACTGGCAGTTTCCATCGCATGAAGTAGAAGGTCCTCGGTGAAATGCTTCGGCGGGGACGTTTGCCCCTCTTTCAGTTCGGCACCGGAAACGCTGCACCGGCTCTGCTCCTGCACATCCGGCAGAACAGCCGGTTCTTTCTGCTTGCCCAGCAGCTCGCCCAGCATTTTTCGCTCCACTGCTTTCCATCCCTCGGACAGCACAACTTTGCCTTTGGCGGTAAATTCTTCGCCTGCGCAGATGGTAGTCAAGGTGGTTTCTGCATAGCAGTAAGGCTCACCCACGGCACAGAGCAGCCGTGCGGCAATCAGCCGCAGGACATTCCGCTCCCCGGCAGGGAGGGCAGCAAGGTCTGCTTTTGCCATGCTTTTCGTGGGCAGTAGCGCATGGTGGTCGGTGACCTTGCTGCCGTTGATGACCTGCTGCACATGGATGGGAAACGGCTCTTCCACAGCAAACGCCCTGCCCGTATCTGTCACCAGCCCCGGAAGGGATGCCGCCATATCCTCCGTCAAAAAGCGGCTGTCCGTGCGGGGGTAGGTGATGAGCCGTTTTTCGTAAAGGCTTTGGGCATAATCCAAGGTCTGCTGTGCCGTAAATCCCAGCAGACGGTTGGCATCACGCTGCAATGCGGTAAGGTCATAGAGTTGCGGTGGGCTTTCGGACTTTTCCTTGCGCTCCATCTTTTGTACCGTGACACGCCCCTCCTTTCGGCATTTGGAAAGCAACAGTTCCGCATCCGCTTTCTGTGCAAACCGCTTGCTGGATGCGGTGCCGCCGTCTGCAAGGGTCAGGGCGACCGTGTAGAATTTCTCCGGCACAAAGGCAGCGATGGCAGCTTCCCGCACCACCGTCATGGCAAGCACCGGGGTCATAACACGCCCCACCGCCAGCGGTTGACCGTACAGACACGAAAAAAGCCGGGACGCATTGATGCCGACCATCCAGTCGGCACGTTCCCGGCAGAGTGCTGCGTTGTACAGCGCATCGTATTCAGTTGACGGTTTGAGTTTCTGAAAACCCTCGCGGATGGCGGTTTCCTCCATGCTGGACAGCCACAGGCGAGAAAAGGGCTTTTTGCAGCCTGCTTGCTGGTACACCAAGCGGAAAATCAGTTCTCCCTCGCGCCCTGCGTCCGTAGCACAGATCACGCTGTCCACATCCGGGCGCTGCATAAGTTTTTGCAGGATGCCGAACTGCTTTTTGGTGCTGGCAGACACCAGATACTGCCACTTTTGCGGCAGGATGGGCAAATCAGCGATACTCCACTTGACGTACTTAGCATCGTAAACATTGGGTGGAGCCAGCTCCACCAGATGACCCACGCACCAGCTGACGAGATAGCTGTTGCCCTCAAGGTAGCCGTCTTTGCGGCTGGTGGCGCCAAGGACTTTTGCATAGGACATAGCGACGGATGGCTTTTCCGCCACGACTAATTTTGCGATAAAAATCACTCCAATCTGTTTCTGAGTGCAATATGTACGGCGGCAAAACGCCGCCTTAAAATCAGATGGGTTCGGTATCTTCCTCGCCGGTTTCTTCCGGTTCATCCTCCACAGGAATCTCAAAGTCGCCCTTGTCCTCGGTGTAGTTTGCATCGGGGTCAAGAGCTTCTTTTTCGGCCTGCTTTTTCTGCTTCTGCTTCATAAAGGTGTAAATGCCGCCGCCAGCAACCAAACCGACCAGCGCCAGTACGCCTAAGAATGTGGCAGCATACTTCGTAACTTTGTTGCCACCAGTCTGTTCAGAACCGGATGCCTCCGCTTCTTCCGCAGCCTTTTTCGCATCCTCTTCGGCCTGTTTGCGCTCCTGCGCTGCCTGCGCCGCCGCTTCCTTTTCGGCGGTATAGGCTTCGGCATCTTCATCTTCCATCAGGGAGAGCAGGTCGGCTTCATCCACAAGGTTCATAAAGTGGACGGTCTGCTGTCCCTTGGCATTGCGGTCGATGACCAGATAAAAGGTGGCTCCCGACTTCGACACCAGCGTAATGAACTGCTGTCCGCTGCCATCGGAGTAGTCAGTGTGGTAATCGTCCACCAGCGTCAGATTGCCCTCCGGGGTCAGAGCACCGGTTTCCTCATCGGTCACGGTGACAGCCTCTTCCTCTTCGGTGGCAGCAGTCAGGACAGGCTGTTCCACTTCCTCCACAGGCTCGCCGTCATAGGCAAAAGCAGGAGCTGCCATGCCAGCGCACAGTGCCACCGACAGCACCAGCGCACATACCTTATTCATCATCTTCATTATCGGGGTCCTCCTTATCAATGGTAGCACCGACTGCGGACAGCGCAGCCGGGTTCGGGGTGGAAGTTGCGGACTGCCGCAGCAGGGCGGCAAGCTGTTCCGGCGTGACCTTTGCCGTCCGAACCATCTCGTTGACCTCGGCGGCTTCGGCCTCCTGAATCCGCCGCTCCAGACTTTCGATGCGATTGTTGATCTTGATGCGCCGTTCCTTCTCTTTTTCCAGTGAAGCGCGCAGTTTATCGAGTTTTTCGCTCATATTGTCCTCCTGTTATTTGGATAGCCGCCCGAATCCTGACAGGTATTTCTGCCAGTAGGACGAGTGGATATTGGCGTACTTGATGGGGTCTCCGGCACTGACCATCATACCGTTTCCGAGATATATTCCAGTATGGCTCATGCCGGGGGTGTCGTAGGTACCTTTGAAGAAAACCAGATCTCCGGGCTTTGCTTCTGCTTCGGAGATGTGCTGGCATTTATTCCAAAGACCGTTGGCCGTGGTGCGCCCGACATTGTAGCCGTTCTGGTTGTAAACCCAACAGACGTAGCCGCTGCAATCGAAGCCGGTTTCCGGGGTGGAGCCGCCCCACACATAGGGCGTACCCACATACTTTTGGGCTTCCTTGTAGATGGCGGCAAATTCGCTGTCGGTCAGTGCTTCTGCCGGCACCTGATAGTCGATGCCCGGTGCGCCGGAGCCATCGGAGCCACCGGGCGGCAGACCGCCGTTGAACAGGTAGGGTCTGCCACCCAAGGTATCCTGAAAGATCTCGTACCGTTTCCACTGGTCGTTGTCCAGTTCCTCCCGGATGACTACCTCCAAGCCACGGTTCACCAGCTTGGTGTGGAAGATGCGGTACTCATAGGGCACCTGCGTAGGAATTGGGATTCCTGCCGGGCTGATGACCCACACGGTCTTATACCGTATCTGCACCTCCACCCATGTGGTCAGCTTGTACTGCTTTTTGAAGGTTTCCTTCAGTTTGCCCTGCACCTCTGACCGGGTGTAATCGTCGTACAGAGTCGTGAGAAATGAGGTCAACTGCCACGGATCGTGCTCGATGGGGTCAAGGTGATACTGGTACTCGTTGTAGCCGGGGTGGTCGGTGGGAGTGTGCTTGATCTTTTTGTCCAGTTCCTTTTCCAGCTTTTTGTAGTCCTGTTCTGCGCCCCGGATGTCCCGATCCTCGGCAGAGTACATGGTCTGCCCGGATACCTGCGTGGTGCCGGAGAACAGAATGGAACAGGACGAAAATGCCGACATGACCAGCATCAGGAGCAAAAGAAAAACGCCCACGATCACCAAAACGTGTGCGTTGCTCTTTGCAAAATTGGCAATGCCGTTGACGGCAGTGCTGACAGCCGACTTGCCCTTATCAATGACCTGCTCTACACCGGACTTAGTGGCAGATGCACCGCTGGATGTGATCTTTTGCCCGCCAGCGGTCTGTGCTGCGGTGCCGCCCGACCGGGCAGCAGCATAGTAGCTTTTGCGAACGTCCTGTTTCTGCCGCCACCGGGAAAGCCAGTTGGAACCACCCTCGCCGCTGTCACTATGAATGACGTTGGCCTCTCCTGCATTTTGTACCTTGTCCGGCTCATGGGCAGAAGATTTCGTAGCTCTGAGCTTCTTTTTTGCTTGGAGCTTGGCTTTCTTCTTGAGCTTACGAGAATAGCGGCTTTTGGAAAAATCCGCAGCAGATTCTTCTGTTTTCAGTCCCTCGTTGAGAGCCTGCGTGCCGACATTATCATCCTCATACTGGTCAACTTCCCGGTGAGCCGCAGACCGGGCAATGGCCGAAGCGTACATCTCTCGTTTCTGGGCTTTTGTCATGCGGGATGCTTCGTCCGGGGTGATCTCGGCTTTGCCAAAGCGTAGATGTTGTGCTTTTTCGGCAGCTTTGTCGGCATCCAGTTTCAGTTTCTTTCGGGGCTGCGTCTGCTCCACCTTTTCCTTTTTCGGAGGGGAGCGTGTTGCAGTGCGTTCCTTGTCCTCCTCAAATTTCAGCTTCGGCTGTTTCTTATTCATGCTTTGCCTCCACAACTTCCGACAGGCGGGTGGTCAGGATGCGGTAGAGTTCAAGGTCTTTCGGAAAGTGGTCAACGAAGGGCAGGATCACGTTGCCGAAAAACAGCAGCCCTTCGCCCTCGCCGGAGTGGGTCACATAGGAAAGCTGATGGGGCGAAATATTAAGCTGTTTCGCAAGAATCTGCCGGTCGCCGTTGGCCTGATTCAGCATATAAACGAAGTCCGAATTTTCAAAAATATTCGATACTTCGGGACTTGCCAACAGATCCTTCACATTCTGTGTTAAGGCTGTCGGGATGCCGCCCCACTTACGGAAACGTTTCCAGATCTCCACGGAATAGGCGGCTGTCTGCTCGTCTTTCAGCAAAAGGTGGAACTCATCGGCGTAGTATCGGGTCGATTTGCCAACGGAGCGATTGGCGGTCACACGGCCCCAGACCTGATCCTGCACGATGAGCATACCCAGCTTTTTCAGCTGCTTTCCCAACTGCTTGATGTCATAGCAGACGATGCGGTTGTCGATATCCACGTTGGTGCGGTGGTTGAAGATATTCAGACTGCCCTTGACGTAGATTTCCAGAGCAGCTGCAACATGATGGGCTTCCGGCTCATCCTGCGTCAGCAGAGCATTGTAGAGATCTTCCAGCATCGGCACGGTTTCGGGACAGGGGTGCTCAAAGTAAGGAGCATAGATTTTGTGGACGCAGCGGTCAATGACCGTTTTCTCCACAGGCTTCAACCCCTCTTTGCCGCCGACTACAAGTTCGCAAAGGGAAAGAATAAAATCGGCTTTCAAAGCCAGCGGATTATCTTCCTCGGAATAGTTTGTGTTGATGTCCATGGGGTTGATATACTGGGTGCTGGAAGGGCTGATATGGATGACCTGCCCATGCAGACGTTCCACCAGTGGAGCATACTCCGACTCAGGATCGCACACAAGAATATCGTCATCCGTGACGAGAAAAGCATTGCAAATTTCTCGCTTTGCGCTGAACGACTTGCCAGAGCCGGGAGTGCCCAGAATCAGACCGTTGGGGTTTTTCAGCTTTTTGCGGTCCACCATAATCAGGTTATTGGACAGGGCGTTCAAACCGTAGTACAGGCTTTCCTTACCGTTGTCGAACAGCTCCTGCGTAGTAAACGGCACAAAAATTGCCGTGCTGCTGGTGGTCAGTCCCCGCTGAATTTCGATCTGGCAGTCTGCCAGCGGCAGCGAGGACATAAGCCCCTGCTCCTGCTGAAAATCCAGCCGACACAGTTCGCAGTTGTGCTTCTGGGCAATGCTGACCGCCTGAAACACGTTGGTTTCCAGTTCCTGCTCGCTCTTGCCGGTGTTCAGCACCAGAAAAGTGACAAGGAACATCCGCTCGTTTTGCGACTGTAATTCTTTCAGCAGGGCTTTTGCATCCCGCCCGTAAGTCGCTAAATCGGACGGCAACACGTCCATGTCGTATCCGGCGCGGACGGCTTTTTTCTGCTCCTCGATCTTTGATCTATCAAGTTCAGTAATCGTATGCTTGATGGTTTTGATAGCCTTGTTCTGGTCAACGGACTGGATGTGCATGGTGACGATCTGGCTGGAGTCCATATCCAGAAAGTCCTTCAAAAGCTGGTCGCTCAAATCAGAAGCCGTGATATTCAGAAAACTGACCGCCCCGAAGATGCCGCCCATCTGAAAGGTACGGCTGTTCTTAAACGCCAGCGCGGTGGGTGCAATGGCATCCTTTACGGACAGACCACTGGGCACAAGGTCTTTCCAGTTGAAGTGGAACTTATTGGCTCCGTCCATGTTCAGCATCCCGTGCATCAGCCGCAGACGCTCCGTACCGTCCAGCGGCTTAGCCAGAACGCCAAGTCTGTGGAAATTGTTCATCAGGTCGTTCTGGATGTGCTCCAACCGGGGTTTGACCTGCGCCATGCTGTCACCCTCGATGCCGTAGGTCAGGAATTTGGTCTTGGTCAGGCCGTTGTTGCCCTTGGAAAGCTGCTGCCGCAGCATCTGGGAATACTCAGCACGCACATCATCAAAACCATCCTGCTGGTATGGGATACGGATGGACTTTTCAAAATCTGCGCTGTCCGTGGCAGTGTTCACAAACGAAAGTTCAAAATGAATGCTCGAATCAAAAAAGTTGAGGAACGAGCACCATTCTTCAAAAATGGCCGTCTTGTCCTCCTGCTGAGCAAGCTGATAATTGATGTCCTGATACTGGATGGTGCGGGTGTAGTAGCCGGGACGGACACGGCAAGTGCCATCCTCAAACATCCGCTGGAACGGGATGCTCTCTTGTGCCGTGCGGGGCACTGTGGACTTGGGCGGCTTCTTGCCGTCCTTATTCTTTTTCAGAAACGGGATCATGGGCTTCATCTCCTTTCATAAGCAGTGCATAGTAATTGCGGGTCTTGTACGGACGCACCTTCGGGCGAACAAAACGTGCCTGAAGGTAGTACCGCAGGATCTTTTCGGCGGGCTGTCCGTTTTTCTGGTACATCGCCAGAAAGAACATGGGCAGCATGACTGCCATCATGCCGAGGGTAGCACCGGAATTGCCTGCGGTGTCCCGCAGAACAAAGAACAGTGGCACTCCTACGACTGCCGCTGCCCCAAAACAGATAAGCTGCCGGGCGGTCAGGTTGAAGGCTAGTTTGGACTTCACCTTGCTGAAATCGCGCGGCACGGAAATATAAGCTGCCAATCAAGCACCTCCTTTAATGCGCTCCGAGGACGGATTTTGTCACGGAGCTTGTCTTGAACAGGCTGAAACAAAGCAGAACGGTGTAGCCCACAATGCTCCAAATGGAGTTGATGGCATCCCCGGAAATCGCTACGCTCTGGATCAGCACGGCATAAATTGCCACGCAGATGAGGATGAGGAAACCCTGAAAGCCCAATGCAAACAGGCATTTCAGGTAGTTCTGCCCCATGTGCGATTGCTCGTGGTTGCCCCATGTTGCCATGGGGATGGGCGCAAGGCTCACCATGCAATATATCTCAATCATTCTTCCGTACACGATGACAAAAATCACAATGGACAGGATGCGCATGGTAATGCCGATGAAAAAGGACTGCAAGAACAGCCCGAACAGGGGGCCTACGTCCATCTGCATCATGCTGGATTGCAGCATCGACAAGCCGATATCATTGACCCGTGTGTTGCCGGAAATAATGCCGCTGGAATTTGCCACCACCTGCTGCGTCACATCGAACACCGCCATGATGATGTCGAAGGTGTTGGAGATCATCCAGACCGAAATGGCAGTTTTGAAGATCCATTTCATCAGCAGTGCAGGCTCAAACTGCGCCATGTTGTTGTGCTGGGTGATTATCTCGATCAGCTCATAACATGCAATGAAGGTCAAAATCACGCCTGCAATGGGCAGCACCACATTCCGGGAGAGGGCTTCGATCATGGCGAAAACGCGCGGTTCAAAATTGGATGGCTTTGTGCCGACCTGCTGTGCGATGCTGCCCACCTGTGTATTGACATCATCAAACAGGCCGGACAGATTGGACATGATGGCCGCAGTCAGCAGCGACTTGATCCAATCTGAAATCGCTTTGAGAACAGTTTCCACTCAGCGCCACCACCTTAAAAGAAATGGTTGATGAGGGTCTTGAGCAGGTTGAGAACAAAGATGAGGTTCGTCAAAAAATTCATAGAAGCATCTCCTTTTTGATAGAACGTATGGCTTGAAAATTCGCTCCACAAGTACAAAAACCGTTAGCCACGGTGAGTTGGAGCAATATGTATGGGCGGCAGATGCCGCCCGCAGTTTTTAGCCGAACAGACCGCTCAGCAGGGGAATCAGGGTAATGCCGATCAGGGCGACACCACCGCCAGCCATGAGCTGCTTCATACCCTGACTCTTGGCCGAGGGGTTATCACCGCCGTAGCCCTCCATGAGGTTCACGGCACCCCACACGCCCAGACCGGCACCCAATGCCACAACCAGAGTCTTCAGAACGTCCACTGCGCTGTTAAAGAATTCCATAGAAAAATCTCCTTTGTTTTGAAAAAGTGACCCTGCACACACCTGAAATCCGTTTGCAAAAAGCCGAAAACCACGGCGAAGGCTGATTTTCCGGTGTACCTGTTGGGTCAATGGGTAAAAGATAACCGCTCGTCTTATCAGGCGGGCGGGAGTGAATCAGCATTCACCATGATGAAGGTATCATCCGGGCGGATTTTTTCTTTTCGGTTCAAGAACTTCTCGATATCGAGTGCGTTCTTGGGGTCATAGTCGGAGGTGTACTTGTAGTTCGGGTGCTGGGTCAGGTCGTACTTGTCGCTCAAAAACGGGCGCACACCCCGCAGTTGCAGGATGCACTTGCCGCCATCCAGCACCGCCAGTTCATCCCGGCTCATAAGTTCGTGGCCAAGTTTTTGATAGTTGGTTCCATAGCTTGGGCTATTGCCACGAGTATCAGAATTGTTGTAGCTGTCGATGGTTTCCTTGCCGAGTGCTTCGGCAAGATCTTTAAGGGTAGTAGGCTCGCTGCCACC
>ENA-OWOU01001399-OWOU01001399.1-gut-metagenome-genome-assembly--contig:-NODE-1399-length-9985-cov-3.442572_pt1 | contig 9985 bp, 5 predicted proteins | sample MGYA00248248_ERZ651801 | MGnify/ENA primary metagenome ERZ651801 (study PRJEB26908, sample SAMEA4031710) | gut metagenome | biome: gut; feature: normal infant; material: stool | place: China | collected 2015 ... | reverse complement strand
GAAGCCGCGGTCTGCTCGACATTATCGAATCCAGCCTTCTTCAGTGCGTTGATTGGATCCTTGCCGGATGCGCTGGTCGCGTCGAGAATATCGGCGGGAACCGTCGCCTGCCGGACTCCCTTGGAGACCACGACCTTGACTTTCTGGCTACGACGCTTGCTGCCGCGATCGCCGACATTCGCCGGGTCGGTGGAGATGATATTGCCTTCCTCCACGGAATCGCTATACTCTTCCGACACCTCATATTCGATATCGGAAATCTTGAGCAGACTCTCGTAGTCGCTCCACTTCACATTGGTGATGGGGCATGCTGCGGACGCGTCGCATGTCATACCATCCGGCTGGGGCATGGTCCAATAGCTGCCGGGGCCCTGATAGTACCACCATGCCCAACCGCCGGCGCCACATGCAAGCAGCAGCGCCACCACGCCTGCGACGATGAGCGGTGTGCGACGCTTTTTCGCGGATTTGCTGTTTGGAGTATTGCCGGATTCGTCGCTTTGCGCGATGGGGGATTGCGATGCAGCGCTGTCGACGGCATTGTCAAGGCTATTGACGATGCCGTCTGCCGGCAGCGAGAAACGTGTCGTCGCTTCTGGATCGATGTTCTGTTGCTGCACCGGCATGACGGTTGTTGCGTTCGTCCTGACCCTGTCCAGCTTGCGTGTGCGATCATCGAATTGCTGCGTCGGCGGTGCCGGGGGAGCGGGAGGAACAGGATTGCCGACATTGGTTGGCGCACCGTTATTTGCGGGCGCGGCACTGTCGGAAGCGCTGACGCCTACCGGGGGAAGACGATACTGCCAATCGCTGACCGCAAGCGTCGATTGCAGACGCTGCAGCTCGGTTAACGCAACGGATGCGTCTGCTGGACGAGCCTCGACCGCGCGAGCCGTGAGATGGGCAAGGAATGCGGCCACGCCTTCATTGATGCCTTTGCAAGCGGTGGCAATGCTTGGCACATCCTCGTGAACATGCTTGAATACCAGTGTTACTGGATTATCTGAAGTGAATGGCACGTTGCCGGCGAGCATCTCCCAAGCCATGATGCCCACGGAATACAAATCCCCCTGAGGTGTGGCTTGATTCTTCTCAATCATTTCCGGTGCTAGATATGCTGCTGTTCCCAGCAGTATGCCGGTGGAGGAGAGTGTGGCCTGCGATACCGTTTTAGCCAAGCCGAAATCGGTGATCTGCACATGGCCACGGTCGTTAAGCAAGATGTTTTCCGGCTTGATGTCGCGATGCACCACGCCCGCACGATGTGCGGAAGCGAGGCCATCCAATGTCTCGCCAATAATGCGTAACGTCTCTCGAACGCTGAACGTACCCTGCTGGTTCATTTCGTAACGCAGGTTCACGCCGTGAACATACTCCATGACGAGATAATCGAGACCGTCGAATTCGCCGGTGTCATACACCTGCACGATATGCGGATTGGCAATGGCCGCGGCCGAACGGGCTTCACGATGGAATCGTTCCACGAACTGGTCCCGGTGCGGTCCCTGCGCCAGCTGGGTATGCATGATTTTGATGGCGACCGTGCGCTCCAGACGTTCGTCTACCGCTTGGTACACCGTGGCCATGCCGCCATCGGCGATTCTGCTGACGACCCGATACCGGCCCTCGATGACCTGACCTTCAGGGGCGTGTGGAGCTTCACTCATGGTTGATCGCTACGGTTCCTTCTTCAAAACAACTCACGTTCGAACGTGTTCCCACTTGTAGTCTACAAGCAGAGGTTTGCGGATTGTGCAACGAACGCGCGTCCTGTCCGGATGTTGGTTGCAAAACACGCAGGTCGCGTGTCACGCGCGTGTTTGGACGTGAATACTTGGCACGAAACGTGAGCAGGCCTCGATGAGCAGTGACTCGTGGTATTCGGAAAGGCTCAATGTTTCGATAGCTGTTTTCGATTCATTCCACAAATCCGCGATTCTACCGCGGGAACGTTCGATGGCTCCTGTTTGCTCAAATAGTTCAATGGCGCGTTTTACTTGAGTTTCGGAACGCGAATCGGCCTCCCACATGTCGATGAGCTCTCGCCGCTGCGTGTCGTTCGCCGCGTTGATGGCGTCGGCTAGAAGCACCGTGCGCTTGCCTTCGCGGATATCTCCTCCAACGGGCTTGCCCGTATTGCTGCTCGAACCGACAACATCCAGAAGATCGTCTGCAAGCTGGAAGGCCAATCCAAGAGGCAAGCCGACTGCCAATGCCTGCTTCCTCGCATCGTCTTTGCCTATACCCGCGGCAAGCATGCCGAATTCCAGTGGGGCAATGGTGGTGTAGCTGGCGGTTTTCCAGCGGAATACGTTCAATGAAGCTTCCACCAGTTCGTCTGGAGCGTCCAACGGATTGAGCTCTACGGCCAAATCAAGTACTTGACCGACTTCGACCTCTCGGTGCATGTTGAGCAATGCCGCGACCACATTGGAACCATGAGTGAGCTTGGAAGCTACCTTGTCCGCGATGTCCACGCTTGCCGTGGCCAACATGTCGCCGAGCATGATGCCCAAGCCATGGCCAATGGCCTCGCTATGCGTACCAGTGGAGAATGCGCGATGCGCAGACGGCTTGCCACGGCGCAGATCGGAATCATCGATGATGTCATCATGCACCAGCGCACCGGTCTGGAACACTTCCACCGCGCACGCTAAATCGAGAAGCGCGTCGAAATCACGTTCTCGCACATCCTCTGAAGCGAATGCGCGGAACGAATCCAACGTCAGCAAGGCGCGAAGCCGCTTGCCACCCTCACTTGACGTGACCGCCTGCTTGGCGACCATGTCGGCAATAGGCCTGCAAGAGGAGGCAACCGAATCGTCCGCATGAAGGAATGCGAAATCCTTCACCAACGAAACAATGCGTGATTCAATCTGTTCCAAATCGGAGGAGCTAGTCATACCAACAGTTATCCACAGGCATTCGACAAGACCAAATCTCAATGATTGCAATAGTTGCGGTACCGAAATCATTTTGCGAAACGCCGAAGAAGCCATCCTCCGACCACAGGCCTCGAAAAAAGCGGCATCGCATCGGCTCATCGGGCATAGTGCCATATAAGCGGCGAGCGAGGAAGCCGATAGACCATGCCAAGGAGGGCAGAATAATGACAACCAACAAAACCGGACGCATCACCGGGACTGAAATGGAAGAAGCCATCAGCCGATTCGAAAGGGATTGCAGATCCGACGGCGTGGGCGAAACAGTGCGTTCGTTCATTCGTGAACCGCTTTTCATATGGATGGACGCGCTTGCGCAGGCATCGGACGAGAGCGTTTCCCATTCGGAAGGCGAATTCCATGCCGAATGCGGTCTTGACCGGAATATGATCATGCGGACTACGGTGGGCATCAATCGGATGCTGTCCATTCGTGACGTATTTCTCATTTCCGCCATCGTTGACGAACGATACGCCGACCGAGACTTTCTCATGAGTTTCGCCGAAAGACCCAAGCTGTCTCGTAATGCGCAGCGTCTGGAACAGCTGCTCAGCGATTCATTCCGTGATCCCCTAGCCAGACCCGATATGAAACGTTGCGATCAGGCGATCAACATGCTGTTCGACATTATCGATATGATTCCGAAGACATATCGGGCGCAGCCGTTCGCCGTGATCAGCTACATCATGTGGTGGATGGGACAGGAAGGAGCCATGGCATCAGCCATCAGCGCGCTCGCGATAGATGATCAATGTTCGCTGGCGGCGATTGTATGCTCGGCGGTTGAACGACGTATTGGTCCTGCCTGGACGTCGGAAACATAAGGCAACACGCCGTAAAGTGGGCGTGACTTGCACGTGAAGGCCTCATTATGCGGGAATAATCGTCCTTGCAAGATGGTTTACTCACATAGTTGACGATTTGCCCTTGCCAGAAGTGGGTCCATATGGTATACGCTTCGAGGCAGGATCAATAGGAGGATAAGTTTGGCCACCAAGGAAACGACGGCAAGCATGGAACAGGCTGATCTGACCGAAAAGACCACCTCCACGAAGAAAGCCGCCACGCGCAAGGCCTCCACGAAGAAGAGTGCGGCGAAGAAAACCACCGCAACGAAGACCCCTCGCAAGACTACCGCGAAGAAGAGCGCCCCTGCCAAGAAGGAGGAGCCGCTCGAGGATGATGCACTTGACGATGAGGACGCTCAGGTAGACGACGCCGATCTTGACGATTTCGACGCCGATCTCGATGACGTCGATTCGGATGACGAGGATGACCTCGACGACGACGAGGAATCCGAACCTGAAGATGATGACGACGAGGATGAGGAAGAACGCAAAAAGCCGGAAGAGCCTAAGGAAAAGGGCGCTTTCGTGGTGCGTGATGACGATGATGATGAGAATCTGACCCCATCCGGCAATCCGAAGCGTCGTGTGATTGCGGCGGGTGCGACTGCTGATCCGGTCAAGGATTACCTGAAGCAGATCGGTCGTGTGAGCCTGCTGAATGCGGAAGTCGATCTGTCCGAGCGTATCCAAGCCGGTCTGTATGCCCAGCACCTGCTGGACACCGAATCCGACCAGATGGACTTCAAGCGCAAGCGTGAGCTCAAGTGGGCTGCGAACGATGGCAGGCGTGCCAAGGACCACCTGCTGGAAGCCAATCTGCGACTTGTGGTTTCGTTGGCTAAGCGTTACACCGGCCGTGGCATGCTGTTCTTGGATTTGATTCAGGAAGGCAACCTCGGTTTGATTCGCGCCGTCGAGAAGTTCGACTGGAAGAAGGGCTTTAAGTTCTCCACCTATGCCACGTGGTGGATTCGTCAGGCCATCACCCGAGCCATGGCTGACCAGGCGCGTACCATTCGCGTGCCGGTGCACATGGTCGAAGTGATCAACAAGCTGTCTCGTGTGCAGCGTCAGATGCTGCAGGATCTTGGCCGCGAACCCACGCCGGATGAGCTTGCACGCGAGCTCGACATGCCTGTCGAGAAGGTGCAGGAAGTGCAGAAGTACGGCCGTGAGCCGATTTCCTTGCATACGCCGTTGGGTGAGGATGGCGATTCCGAGTTCGGCGATCTGATCGAAGACACCGACGCCATCGCGCCGTCCGACGCGGTTGCCTTCTCGCTGTTGCAGGAGCAGTTCAGGCAGGTGCTTGAAACGTTGTCTCCGCGTGAGGCTGGCGTGATCAAGATGCGTTATGGCTTGGAAGATGGCCAGCCCAAGACGCTCGACGACATTGGCCGCGTGTATGGCGTTACCCGTGAGCGTATTCGCCAGATCGAGTCGAAGACCATGTCGAAGTTGCGTCACCCGTCTCGCTCGCAGACGCTGCGTGACTTCCTTGATCAGTGATTGAAACAAGAGGTGAATGAAGTCGAGAAATTCGGTAAGAATATCGAATTTCTCGACTTCTTACGTCTACAAGACGTTCTTATGGATGAAAACCGAAGCAAAACTGCAAGTCAGAATGAGGAAAATGGCGAAAGACAAGGACAATTACGGCGCAGGTAGTCTTACCGTGCTTGAAGGTCTTGACGCGGTGCGCAAGCGCCCGGGCATGTATATCGGCACCACCGATAGCCAAGGTCTGATGCACTGCCTGTGGGAGATCATCGATAATTCCGTCGATGAGGCTCTTGCGGGAGTCTGCAATCATATCGTTGTGACGTTGCACAGCGACGGTTCCGTGGAAGTGGCCGATAACGGCCGCGGTATCCCTGTTGACATCGAGCCGAAAACCAAACTTACCGGTGTGGAAGTGGTGTTGACCAAATTGCATGCCGGCGCGAAATTCGGTAACTCTTCGTACGGAGCCTCGGGCGGTTTGCATGGCGTGGGCTCGTCAGTGGTGAACGCGTTGAGCTCCCGTCTTGACGTGGAAGTGGATCGTGACGGCAAGACGCATCATATGTCATTCCATCAGGGTCATCCTGGTGTGTATACCGATGCTGATCCGGAGCACCCATCTCCGGATGCGCCATTCAAACGCACGCGTAAAAACCGTCCGACTGAGCTTGAAATCATTGGCAAGGTCAGTCCGAAGACCACGGGAACTCGCATTCGTTATTGGGCTGATCCGGAGATTTTCAACGACACCGCGGAATTCAGCTACGAGCAGCTGATTGAACGTGTCAGGCCGACCAGGTTCCTGGTGCCGGGTTTGAAAATCACTGTTATCGATGAGAATATTCCGGAAACCGGCGATGAATCAGTCGACGAAATGCTGGAAGTCGACGATATTGCAAATGCTGCAGGTGATGAACCGCAGGAAATTGCCGAAAGCGATGAATCTGAACATGACGCTGCCGGGCACGAGGAAGCCGATGTTGCGGCACAACCTCAGGGATCGAAGTATACCCACTCCCGTATCGAGGAATTCTGCCATACCGGCGGTGTGAAGGATTTCGTGGATTACCTGTCCAAAGGCGAAGCGGTTTCCGCTATTTGGCGTATCACTGGCGAAGACACCTATGTTGAGGAAACCCAAGCCGTTGGCGATGGCGGTGAACTGCACGCGCAGAAGGTTACGAGAAATTGTGCCGTCGATATCGCCATGCGGTGGACCAACGGATACGACACCACCATGCGCAGCTTCGTCAATGTGGTGGAAACCCCGGGCGGTGGAACCCATGTGGATGGCTATCTGTTGGGCCTGACCAAGCAGATTCGCAAAGCCATCGAAGACAATGCACGTAAGCTCAAAGTGAATCTCAAAGATTCCAACATGAAAGTCGAACGTGACGATATTCTGGCAGGTCTGGTTGCCGTCGTCACTGTGCGTATCGCCGAACCACAGTTCCAAGGTCAGACCAAGGATGTGCTCGGCACCGCGCAGGTCAAGCCGATCGTCAGCAAAATGACCGACAGGCAGTTCGGCGAGATGATCACCGGCTCCAAACGTGGCTATAAGGAACAGTCCGGCCGCGTGCTTGAAAAGATCGTCGGCGAAATGCACGCCCGCATCCAAGCACGTAAGACCAAAGAGGTGACGCGACGCAAGAACGCGCTCGAATCGGCATCCATGCCACCGAAACTGTCTGATTGCCAGCCAGGCAATGACGATGTGGCCGAACTGTTCATCGTGGAGGGCGATTCCGCACTTGGCACCGCCAAAGCCGCGCGTAATTCCGGTTTCCAGGCGTTGCTGCCGATTCGAGGTAAAATTCTCAACGTGCAGAAGGCGTCGTTGTCGCAGATGCTGTCGAACAAGGAATGCGCGGCGATCATTCAGGTGGTCGGCGCTGGCTCCGGAGCGAGCTTCGACATCGAGCAAGCACGTTACAACAAGGTCATTATGATGACCGATGCAGATGTCGATGGCGCGCACATCCGCATTCTGCTGCTCACCTTGTTCTACCGTTACATGCGGCCGCTCATCGAGTACGGTCACGTGTATGCGGCCGTGCCTCCGCTGCACCGCATCGCCTTGACCGGAGCTCACAAGGGGGAGTATATCTACACGTATTCCGACGATGAGCTGGCCGGCAAATTGGCTGATCTTGATAAGAAGCACATCAGCTATAACGAGGACATTCAGCGCTATAAGGGTCTGGGTGAAATGGACGCCGACCAGCTGGCCGACACCACTATGGATCCACGCACACGTATGCTGCGTCGTATCCGTATGGAAGACGCCGAACAGGCCAGTCAGATTTTCAGTCTGCTGATGGGCGATGACGTGCCGCCGCGTAAAGCGTTCATCGTTGAGAATGCCGACGATTTCGACCGTTCGAAGATCGATACCTGATCGAGGTTGTCGTCAGCTCGCCTTCCGCTACGTCAAGACGTTTCGGAGGGTATTTTTTAGTGAAGATGGTATGCGATCCCGTGTGGTAAAGATTGAAGATTCTACGGTAGATAGTGCAATCAAGTAGTTACCGATTGGTAGCTATATGTGCTTACAATAATGGCGGATATTGTCTTCTGCGGCTACCGATCAAGAAGGAGTAGGGCGTGGTTAATCTTTTGCTTGCGGTGATTTATGTGGCGTTCATCAGCCTTGGCCTGCCGGATGCGGTACTGGGTGCCGCATGGCCGACGATGAGTGTCGATTTGGGTGCTCCCATTTCGTGGGCTGGCGGCATTTCCATGACGATTTCCGCTGGCACCATTGTTTCCGCGTTGCTTTCCGATCGTATGACCTTGCGTTTTGGTGCGGGCAAGGTCACTGCGGTTTCCGTGGCGTTGACGGCGTTGGCATTGTTCGGCTTTTCCGTTGCTCCTAACTATTGGGTGCTGATTCTGCTTGCCATTCCGTACGGCTTGGGTGCGGGCGGCGTTGACGCGGCCCTCAACAACTATGTGGCGATCCACTACGAGAGCCGTCACATGAGCTGGCTTCACGCCATGTGGGGCATTGGCGCGTTGACTGGCCCATACATCATGGGATTCGCCTTGGGCGCCGGCCAAGGATGGTCGTGGGGCTACCGTTATATCTCCATACTGCAGGTTGTGCTCACCGCCATTCTTATTTTCAGTCTGCCACTGTGGAAGAAGCGTTCCGAGGTAAAGACGGGCGAAGTTTCCGGCGAATCCGACGGAACGGCCAATGATGAAACTCGCAAACCGCTTGGTGTGCGAGGTGTGCTCGCCATTCGTGGCGCCAAAGAAATCCTGGTGATGTTCTTCTGCTATTGCGCATTGGAGCAGACGGCCATGCTGTGGGCTAGTAGCTACATGGCGCTTGGCAAGGGCATCGATAAGACCACGGCGGCTATGTGGGCCAGCCTGTTCTGCATCGGCATCACCGTGGGTCGCTTGGCGAGTGGTTTTCTGACCATGAAGTTTAATGATCCGGCCATGATTCGCCTGGGGCAGGCGCTGGTGCTGACTGGTATCGTCATCATGTTGCTGCCGCTGCCTCGCAATATCGGCACCATTATGGGACTGATGATTGTCGGTCTTGGCTGCGCACCGATCTACCCGTGCGTCATTCATTCCACGCCGGCATATTTCGGCGAAGACAAATCGCAGGCGATCGTCGGCATGCAAATGGCATGCGCATACGTCGGCTCGATGTGCATGCCGCCGGTATTCGGCTTGATCGCACAGCATATCAGTGTGCTGTGGTTCCCTCTGTACATGTTGGCTTTCCTGGTGTTGATGGTGATCATGCACGAGAGCCTGCGTAAAAAGTGCGCTGGTCAGACCATCGACTGATACGGTGTTGTCGCCATTGCCATTGCGATACCATGAGCCGCATTGTAGATTTCGCATATATGGTTCGGGTTGCTGAAGCCGAGCGCCACGTACCATACGATAAGCAGTGCGGTCATGGTTGCAGCCAATGGCAGTTGTCGTATTTTCAGGCGAATAAGGCATAGCAGAATCGCGATCGCAAGCAGGGCGATAAATGACGCCGAAAGGTACCGCAGCCAAGTCAAACCGTATGCGTTGATGTACAGTCCTAACCGAAGCGCCGCCGAAGCTAGAATGACGGCGGTTAACGCCAGCAATGCTACCAGTGCCGCGTTGAGCATGCGCGTACGTGGCGCGAGTGCGATCGCCAAACCAAATAGCGTCACATTAATGGCCGTGACTGCCAGCAGTTGAAAGAATCCGCCGCGTGCGTATTCGCTATAGGTCAATCCGTCTGGCAGTGCGATCGAACCATCGGTGAACAATCCTGCGAACAGGAACCGGATCTGTACGATGCAAAACAGCATGTACACAGTCAAAGTCACGGCCAATACCACGAACGCAGTTACCGAGCTGAGGGAGAATCGTTGCTCCGGAGGCGTGGAAGTGGGTTCATCGTCGAGTCCAATAAGCAGTGAGAACAGCAAAGGCCACGGCAACACGATGAACATGATGTGCAGAGTGATCGTCATCGGGTTGAAATCACTGAAAACGTTCAGCACTTCATATTGAACTATTTGATCGGCTCCGATGAGCAATGGTACGATCGTCAGAAGCAATGGAGTGGAAATCAGTAGCGCAATGCCGATTTCGCGCACTTTCGAACGTTGCTTCGACGCGACTGCAAATCTTGCGAATATGACGGAAAACGGTTCCGCAAAATCGCGAATGTGAATAAAC
>ENA-OWOU01001395-OWOU01001395.1-gut-metagenome-genome-assembly--contig:-NODE-1395-length-9998-cov-2.363774_pt1 | contig 9998 bp, 8 predicted proteins | sample MGYA00248248_ERZ651801 | MGnify/ENA primary metagenome ERZ651801 (study PRJEB26908, sample SAMEA4031710) | gut metagenome | biome: gut; feature: normal infant; material: stool | place: China | collected 2015 ... | reverse complement strand
TGAGGCAGAGGTGAATGTGATTCTGACAGACAATGATGCCATCCAGGCCATCAATAAAGAGTACCGTCAGATCGATGCGCCTACGGATGTGTTGTCTTTTCCAATGGTTGATTATGAGAAACCTTCTGATTTTGACCATGTGGAAGATGCAGTGGAAGATTATTTCAATCCGGAAACAGGAGAACTGATGTTGGGGGACATCGTGATCTCTGTAGACAAGGTGGAGGAACAGGCTGAAAAGTACGGTCATTCCCAGACAAGGGAATTAGCATTTTTAGTAGCGCACAGTATGCTTCATTTATGTGGATATGACCACATGGTAGATGAAGAGCGGCTGGTTATGGAAGACCGTCAGAGACAGATACTGGACACAAGGGGGTACACCAGATGAAAAAAGGGAGCAGAAGTAAAAAGGCAGTACGAAGGAAAATGATGTTAGGAACGATCCTTTGCATAGCGGCGCTGTGCGCAGGATGCGGGAAGAAAGCGTCAGAAGAAGCAGCACAGACGCAGGTTCCCACAACACAGGAAACAACCACTCAGGCAGCCACTTCTGCTCCCAAAATCCTGATCCAGTCGGATGAGGAACAAAAGGAAGAAACGAAAGATTTGCCGGACTATAACTTACCAGAAGAACGGGAAGAAAAAGACGGCATGATCCGAAGCTTCCTTACAGGTCAGATGGTACCGGTAGAACAGGCAAACCGTCGTCCTATCGCTATCATGATGAGCAATGACAAAGAGGCAAGACCTCAGTACGGTATGAACCGGGCCGGTGTGGTCTATGAGGCACCGGTGGAAGCGGAAATGAACCGCTATATGGCAGTGATCGAGAATTATGATGATCTGGACCGCATTGGTTCAGTGAGAAGCTGCCGTACCTATTATACTTATTTTGCAAGAGAGTTTGATGCGATCTATGCTCATTTTGGCCAGAGTACCTTTGCAAAGCCTTATCTTAATAATGTGGATAATATCAATGGTCTGGATGCTATTGGAAATACTACGTATTACAGAAGCAAGGATAAACATTCTCCTCACAATGCCTACACAAGCGGAGACCGTCTGAAAAAGGCAATTGCGACTTTAGGCTATAGTACAGAGTATGATGAGTCTTATACGGGGCATTATCTTTTTGCCAGAGATGGCGTGGAGATCTCTTTAGATGGAAAACCAGGCGTGATAGATGCTGCCCATGCAAAACCTGGATATACTATGAACAAGCCGGATTTTGTGTATGACAGCAGTGATGGCCTGTATCACAGATACCAGTATGGGGATGTACACCGCGGAAGTGAAGGCCCTGTAGCAGTGAAAAATGTGATCTTCCAGTACTGCCAGAGCGGTTTCTATGCCTCTACCCAGTATCTGAACATCAATGTACATACCGGTGAATATGGGTATTATATCACAGACGGAAAAGCCATCCCTATCACCTGGGAGAAGGACGGGGAATTTGGTGTGACCCATTATTACGATCATGACCACAATGAGATCGTATTAAATCAGGGAAAGACCTGGGTCTGCATCATCCCTACTAAAGACTTTGATAAGTCTGAAATTAAATAAAAAACGTGGCGATACACGTTTTAAGTAATAAACATAGAGCAAAGTAGAAGATAAATGAAAGCAGTAAAGGGAAAAAAGAAAAATAAGGCAGCAAATTTCGTAATACAGGGAAGTATCCTGGCTATGGCCGGTATCCTGGTGCGTATTATCGGTATGCTTTACCGTATGCCTTTAAATGATATTATCGGAAAGCAGGGAAATGGATATTATACATCTGCGTATAATGTATACAACATTCTTCTGATCCTTTCCTCTTACAGTATGCCGGTGGCTATCTCAAAAATGATATCCGCAAGGCTTGCAAAAGGAGAATATGAGAACTGCCGCCGCATCTTAAAGGCAGGCCTTCTCTATGCAACAGTTACCGGCGGACTTGCAGCCATTATTCTTTGGTTTGGTTCTGACTTCTTTGCAGGACTGATCAAGACGCCTTATTCCAGTTACGCCTTAAAAACACTGGCACCTACCATCTGGATCATGGCGTATCTGGGAGTTTTAAGAGGTTATTTCCAGGGAACAGGAACCATGATCCCTACTGCGGTTTCACAGATCTTAGAGCAGATCGTTAATGCCATTGTCAGCGTAGTTGCAGCGGGACTTTTATTCCACGTAGGAGAAGGGATGAATGCGGCCCAGGGAGCAAAGAATTATTCTTATGCGTTAGGTGCTGCAGGCGGAACCATTGGTACAGGTGCAGGCGCTCTTACTGCATTTATCTTCTTTATCTTCCTGACAGCAAAAAGCGGTCGTTCTGTTTTAAAACAGCGTATTGCGACAGAGGAGTTATCAGAAGAAGCAGCGAAATATGCAAGAAGAAAGCGGACACGATATAGAAAACTGATCTATGCCCTGACGATCACAGTACTCCCTATTGTAGTCAGCAGCGGTATTTATAATTGTTCCAATGTAGTGGACAACTTCCTCTTTGGACAGGGAATGGACAAGTTAGGATACAGCGGGGAAGAGATCGCTGTATTCTGGGGAGCTTTAGGACAGTATCAGCTGTTATTTAATATTCCGGTAGCTGTTTCTAATGCCCTTTCCTCCTCTCTGATCCCGTCTCTTACAAGAGCGGTATCTGCAGGAGACAGGGAACAGACTTTAAAAAGGATCGCAGCAGCAGTACGTTTCTCTATGCTGATCTCTATCCCGGCAGCAGTAGGTATTGCGGTTTTAGCAGATCCTGTGTGCAATCTGCTGTTTATCAGCGAAGATAACAGTCTTTTAATTAAGCTGACTATGGCAGGTTCTCTTGCGGTTGTATTCTTCTCTCTGTCCACAGTGACCAATGCAGTGCTTCAGGGATTAAACCGTATGGAAGTGCCGGTACGCCATGCAGCTGTTTCTCTGGTGATCCATGTGGCAGTGCTTTGGGTACTTCTTATGGTATTCCATATGGGTATTTATGGTGTTGTATTTGCAAACATTGTATTCGCCTTTGTAATGTGCGTTTTAAATGCCCGTACTATTGCAAAGCATGCAAGATATCGTCAGGAGTATAAGAAAACATTTGTACTTCCGGCGATCAGCGCCTGCGTTATGGGCGGGGCAGCCTGGGGTGTATACAAGGTTCTTACCTTTATCCTTCCGGCAGCGCTTCTAAGAGGACGTTCCGGCAGAGCAATCGTGGTATTCCCGGCAGTGGCAGTAGCAGCTGCTGTTTATGCAGTACTTTTAGTGGGACTTAAGGCAATTGATGAAGAAGAACTGCGGGATATGCCTATGGGAACAAAAATGATCCGCATTTTAAAGAAAGTAAGATTACTGTAAATGGTATTGCAAACAGTGCCAGGACATGTTTAAAATGGTCTATTATGGCAGATACTATTTCTGAAAAGGTCAGTAAATGAACGTATATGACTTGATACAGGAGGTAGTATCCATGAAACATTTTTTATTTGCCCTGGGACTGTTCAGTATATCAGCTGTAGTATCGGTTCTTGTGATCTACGGGGCGGCACGTTACCAGATGAGGGAAGAAGCGCCGGTACCTAATACAGTGATCGAAACAGAAAGTGTGAATGAAATGGAAGGAAGGGCAGCTGCCAACCAGGAGAGCATTACTCCGGTAAGTTCCCGGTATTTTCTCGTCAGTGAGTCCGGTTTCCTTCTTGTATTTTGCAGTGATAAAAGCACCGTCTGTCTGTACACCCATATTCCGGTAACTGATTTTCCGGAAAGTGAAAGAGCCCGACTGATGGAAGGCATCTGGTTTTCAGATATGATGGACGTATACCATTATCTGGAGTCGTATACAAGTTAAAACAGGAGTTAAAAAATATGAAGAAAAGAGTAGGAATTATTGGCGGTGGCGCGTCCGGGCTGGTGGCTGCTATAGGAGCAGCCCGAAACGGGGCGGAAGTGACTGTTATAGAACATATGGACCGCGTGGGAAAAAAGATCCTTTCTACAGGCAACGGCAGGTGTAATCTTACCAATTACAAAATGGAAGAAGACTGCTACCGCTGCGGCAGGAAGGATTTTCCTATGCAGGTAATAAGGGGCTTTGATGTAAAAGAGACGCTGGATCTCTTTATGGGACTGGGGATCGTTCCAAAAGACAGAAACGGTTATGTTTATCCTAATTCCGACCAGGCTGCTTCTGTTTTAGATGTGCTAAGGACAGAATTAGAGAGACTAAAAGTCCGTATCCTCCTTTCCTGTCAGATCGAAAAGATCGAAAAAAAGAAAAACGGTGGCTTTCTTGTACATACAGATCAGGGAAAGGTAGAAACAGATGCCCTGATCCTTGCGGCTGGTTCCAAAGCAGCGCCTTCTACAGGCTCAGATGGCAGTGGTTACGAATATGCCAGACAGTTAGGACATTCTGTGATCAAGCCACTTCCGGCTCTGGTCCAGCTTCGCTGTCAGGGAAATTTATACAAACAGATGGCAGGGATCCGCACGGAAGCAGAAGTGAGATTGCAGGCAGACGGTATTACCCTGGCAAGTGACAGAGGAGAGCTGCAGATCACAGATTACGGTCTTTCCGGTATTCCTATCTTCCAGGTAAGCCGTTATGCCGCAAGGGCGTTAGATGAAAAGAAAAAGGTAAGAGTTTATGTGGACTTTATGCCGGGCTGGGATGATAATGAAAGTTTCCGGCTTTTAAAGAAAAGAGCCCTTTTGCTGGCTTACAAACCGGCAGAAGAACTATTTACAGGAATGTTAAACCGCAAACTTGCCCAGGCTCTTTTGAAACTGGCAGGCATTGATCCAAATACGTCCTGTGGCTCTTTAACTGGAAAACAGTTGGAAAAGATCCGCAAAGAATTAAAAGAATATGAAGCAGTTGTCATGTCTGTTAATCCCTTTGCCAATGCCCAGGTGTGCTGCGGTGGTGTGGATACCAATGAAATAGATGAGACTACAATGGAGTCCCGGCTTTGTCCTGGATTGTATATGGCTGGTGAGATCCTGGATGTAGATGGGATCTGCGGCGGTTATAATCTTCAATTTGCCTGGTCCAGTGGTTTGATCGCAGGAAGATGTGCAGCGGGCAGTGCCGGAAAGCAGGAAATGAAAACAGAACTGGAAAAGTGGGAAAAAAAACAGCCTGGGCAAAGAAATCCGGAAAAGAGGAACACTGGGAAAAAGAGTGTAGAGAAGAAAAAAATAGAGAAGAAAAGCGTAGAAAAAAAGAACATAGAAAAAAACAGGAACGTAAACACGAAACAGATGGAAAAGAAAACTGTTAAAAAGTACCCAGAAAAGAAATATACACAGAAAACCAGGAGGACTGCAAGAACATGATACGTATCAGTCAGTTAAAAATGCCTCTGGGACATACCAGAAAGGACCTGCTTTTAAAGGCGGCAAAAGAACTTCGTATCCAGCCTGAGATGATAAAAGAAGTAGAACTGATCAAACAGTCTGTGGACGCAAGAAAAAAGCCGGAGATCCATTATAGTTATATTGTAGATATTGCTTTAAAAAGCGGTGGCAGAAAAGAAGAGGAGCGCATTGTAAAAAAGAAAAAGGACAGAAATATTACAGTTCATGAGGAAAAGCCCTATTCTCTTCCTGAATGTGGAAATGAGCCTTTAAAATATCCTCCTGTGATCATTGGAATGGGACCTGCAGGACTGTTTTGTGGCCTTGCCCTTGCAAGAAAGGGATACCGTCCCATCCTTTTAGAACGGGGAGAAGATGTAGATACCAGAACAGAGCGGGTGGCAAAATTCTGGAAAACGGGAGAGTTGAACCCTTCATCTAACGTACAGTTTGGAGAAGGTGGTGCAGGTACTTTCTCCGACGGAAAGCTGAACACCCTTGTAAAAGATACTTTTGGAAGGAACAGGGAAGTTTTACGTATCCTGACAGAGTTTGGAGCAGACCCGTCCATCTGCTATGCCAATAAACCTCATATTGGAACGGATGTGTTAAGCCATATTGTAAAATCTATCCGAAAAGAGATCGAAAGCCTGGGAGGACAGGTCCGTTTCTTAAGCCAGGTAACAGATTTTGAGATAACAGAAGGGAAACTGACGGCGGTTACTGTAAATAATACAGAACGGATCCCGGTACAGGCAGCAGTTGCAGCGATCGGCCACAGCGCCAGAGATACCTTTGAAACTCTTTATGGAAAACAGGTATCTATGGAAGCAAAGCCATTTGCTGTAGGTTTCCGTATCCAGCATCCACAGACCATGATCAATGAAAGCCAGTATGGAATGGCAGAATGCAAAGAATTAGGACCTGCAAGCTATAAGCTGACAGCACAGACTTCTTATGGAAGAGGTGTGTATTCTTTCTGTATGTGCCCCGGCGGCTATGTAGTTAATGCTTCTTCTGAGGAGAAACGTCTGGCAGTAAATGGAATGAGCTATCATGACAGAGCAGGGGAGAATGCCAACAGTGCTCTGATTGTCACAGTAAATCCTGAGGATTTTTCTCACGATATTAAAGGCCGGGAAGAGGTACATCCTCTGGCAGGTATTCATTTCCAGAGAGAGCTTGAGGAAAAGGCATATGAGGCAGGAAATGGAAAAATACCGGTTCAGCTGTATGGAGATTTTAAAGACGGAAAAATCTCAGAAAAATTTGGCAAAGTTCACCCGGCTTTCTGCGGAGAATATCAATTTGCAGACCTGAGAAAAATCCTCACAAACGAACTTTCTGAAGCATTCATAGAGGGAATGGAAAGTTTTGGCAAAAAGATCAAAGGATTTGACCGCCCGGATGCAATTTTAGCAGGTGTGGAAAGCCGTACCTCCTCTCCTGTGCGTATTCCAAGAGGAGAGACATTAGAAAGTTCTGTCAGGGGTTTATATCCCTGCGGGGAAGGCGCCGGATATGCAGGCGGTATTACTTCCGCAGCTATGGATGGTCTTAAGGTAGCGGAAGAACTGATCAGAAGATACAAATTGACGGAGTAATAAAATTGGTGTAAGATAGTGGAAAAGTCCAGTCCTGCGCTGATTTATGTGATAAGATGTGTTGCAAGCTTGCTTGCAGAAACAGCTTATTGCAGAAATCAGCATATGCTTGACAAAGCATGCTTCTTGGTTTCATGGAACATGAAGCCAAGAAGATAGGCAGGACGAAACCTATGCAGAAGGGAGCTGACAGAAGATACCTATGGAAGCTACAAAACGTAACAGTTTAAAAGATAAAAAAAGAATTGTAATAAAAATCGGTTCCTCTTCCCTGACCCATCCGGAAACGGGAGAACTGAATTTAACAAAGATTGAGAAGCTGATCCGTGTGCTCAGCGACCTGAGGGGCGAAGGCAAAGAGGTAGTCCTTGTTTCTTCCGGTGCTATTGCAGCAGGCAGACAGGCTTTTGGACATCATAAAAGACCGGACAGTTTAGCGGAAAAACAGGCTTTTGCAGCAGTAGGACAGGCCAGACTGATGATGGTCTACCAGAAGCTTTGCAGTGAGTATAACCAGACAGCGGCCCAGGTCCTTTTGACAAAGGATACTATGGTCAATGACAGTTCCCGCTATAACGCACAGAACACCTTTGATGAACTGCTGCGTTTAGGTGCAATCCCTGTTGTAAATGAAAATGATACGGTATCTACCTCTGAGATCCCTTATGTGGACAGTTTCGGTGATAACGACCGCCTTTCTGCTATTGTTGCAGCTCTCATCGGAGCAGACCTTCTGATCCTGCTTTCTGATATTGACGGCCTTTATACCGATGATCCAAGAAGCAATCCGGACGCTAAATTTATCAGTCTGGTGCCGGAGATCAGCCAGAAGTACTTAAATATGGGAAAAGAGACTTCCGGAAGCAGTGTGGGAACCGGCGGAATGTCAGCAAAACTGGCAGCAGCCCGCATTGCCACAGACAGCGGAGCTGATATGGTGATCGCCAATGGTGACCAGGTAGATGTGATCATGGACATTATGAGTGGAAAAGAAAAGGGAACTTTATTTTTAGCTCATCCTAATCTGGACTTTGATCTGATGCATTATCTGAATAACGAGTATTAAAATGCTGTGGCAGAACTACAGCAATATCATTAAGGAGTAAAATTATGGACTCAAGCAAGATCGACAGAATTAACGAACTTTATCATAAATCCCAGTCTGTAGGCCTTACAGAGGAGGAAAAAACCGAGCAGGCAGCTTTAAAAAAGGAATATCTGGCTGCCATCCGTGCGAATTTAAGAAGCAGTTTAAATAATATCTCTATTAAAGAGAAAGATGGTTCTATTACAGACCTGGGCAAAAAATATGGTGGCATCAAGGAAGCATAAGCAGTATAAAAAAATCCGAGAGTATATTTATAGCCAGAAGGAGAGATGGTTATGACACTGGAAGAGATCGGAAGCCGCGCAAAAGCTGTTTCCAGAACATTAAATAACTTAGGTTCAAGAGAGAAAAATATAGGACTGGAAGAAGCAGCCAGAGCCCTGTTAGAGGGAGAAGATGAGATCCTGGCAGCGAACCAGGCAGATTATGAAAAAGCAGAAAGTTCCGGCATGAGCAAAGGCATGTTAGACCGTCTGGCTTTAAATCCGGGACGGATCCAGTCTATGGCAGACGGCCTTTTAAAAGTAGCTGCCTTAGATGATCCGGTAGGAGAAGTGATCTCCATGAAACTGCGTCCAAATGGGTTAAAGATCGGCCAGAAGAGGGTGCCTTTAGGTGTCATTGCCATGATCTATGAGGCCCGTCCTAATGTAACAGCGGACGCTTTCGGCCTCTGCTTTAAATCTGGAAATGCAGTGATCTTAAAAGGCGGCAGCGATGCCATTGAGTCTAATAAAGCGATCGCAAAATGGCTGCGCACTGGTCTTACCAGAGCCGGACTTCCAGAGGATGCCCTGCAGCTGATTGAAGATACCAGCAGAGAGACTACAAAAGAACTGATGCGTTTAAACCGCTATGTGGATGTGCTGATCCCAAGAGGCGGCGCAGGACTGATCCGTTCGGTAGTGGAAAACAGCACCGTTCCTGTGATCGAGACAGGTACTGGAAACTGCCATATTTTTGTAGATGAGACGGCTGATTTTAATATGGCATTAGATATTATCTATAACGCAAAAACACAGCGCATTGGTGTATGCAATGCCTGCGAGTCCCTGATCTTCCACAGAAAGATTGCGGACCAGTTCCTTCCACTTCTTAAAAAGCGTCTGGCAGAAAAAGAGGTAGAAGTAAGAGCAGACGAGGCAGCCAGAGCGGTTGTACCGGAATTTACTCCTGCAACAGAAGAAGACTGGGGTACAGAATATCTGGACTATATCTTATCTTTAAAGATTGTAGACTCTGTAGAAGAGGCCATTGAACATATCAATAAATACAATACCGGACATTCTGAGTCTATTATCACATCGGATTATTTTAATGCCCAGAAGTTCTTAGACGAAGTAGATGCTGCAGCAGTGTATGTAAATGCATCCACCCGTTTTACAGACGGAGAAGAATTCGGCTTCGGGGCAGAGATCGGTATCAGTACCCAGAAGCTTCACGCCAGAGGCCCTATGGGCTTAAAAGAACTGACTACCACCAAGTATATCATCTATGGTGATGGCCAGATCCGTTAGGTATAGAAAAGAAAGAAGAGGAAACCACCAACATGTCAGAAGAAGAAAAGAAAGGCCGCAATCGGAGAAATTCCGAGGAAGAGCCGCAGGAGGAGACCAGTCTGGGAAAAGAGATCTTAAGCTGGCTTCAGATCATTGTGGCTGCGGTAGTCATTGCTTTTGTTTTAAATAATTTTGTCATTGCCAACAGCCGCATCCCAACCGGATCCATGGAAAATACCATTATGTCCCACAGCCGTGTGATCGGCTCCAGATTGTCTTATATAAAAGATGATCCGGAAAGAGGAGATATTGTGATCTTCCGTTACCCGGACAATGAAAAAGTATATTATGTAAAGAGAGTCATTGGACTTCCGGGAGAGACCGTTGAGGTGAAGGATGGAAAGGTCTATATCAATGGTTCTGATACACCTCTTGATGAGCCTT
>ENA-OWOU01001392-OWOU01001392.1-gut-metagenome-genome-assembly--contig:-NODE-1392-length-10034-cov-112.226976_pt1 | contig 10034 bp, 7 predicted proteins | sample MGYA00248248_ERZ651801 | MGnify/ENA primary metagenome ERZ651801 (study PRJEB26908, sample SAMEA4031710) | gut metagenome | biome: gut; feature: normal infant; material: stool | place: China | collected... | reverse complement strand
TAAAGACTGACTAAGCATGTAGTACCGAGGATGTAGGAATTTCGGACGCGGGTTCAACTCCCGCCAGCTCCACCAAATATTGATGTACTGAAGTTCAGTAAAGTCTACTAAGCCCGCACAGCACAAGCTCTGCGGGCTTTTTTACGTCTATTGTAGTCTAGTGAGAATTGCTGAGAACTACGAGTTATGGCACCCTGAATGGGACCCACGAAGATGGGTCCTAAAATCGAGGGTCCCAAACATGGCCAAAATCGCTAAGAAGCTCACTGACACTGAAATCAAAAGCACCAAACCTGCCGAAAAAGAGGTTAACCTTTTTGACGGCGATGGTTTGCTGTTGCGAATCGCTCCCCTGGCGAAGGGAGGGAAGAAAAATTGGTATTTCAGATATGCAGTGCCTGTGACCAAAAAGCGAACTAAGGTGAGCTTAGGAACCTATCCTCACCTTACACTTGCGAAGGCACGAGCTTTACGTGATGAATACTTGTCGTTGCTTACAAATGGTATAGACCCCCAAGTTCATAACAACCAAAAAGCCAATGCACTGAAAGATGCCACGGAACATACATTTCAAGCAGTAGCCAAGAAGTGGCTTGATGAGAAAGTCAAAACGTCAGGCATCTCCCAAGATCATGCTAACGACATCTGGCGAAGCCTAGAGAGAAATATCTTTTCCACATTGGGTGATACCCCAATTAAGGAGATTCGCCCTAAAATGCTTAAACAGCATTTAGAACCCATAGAAAAACGAGGTGTCCTTGAAACACTTCGCCGCATCATATCCCGCCTGAATGAAATTTTCCGCTATGCAGCAACAGAAGAACTCATAGAATTCAACCCGGCAGACAACCTGGGGCAACGGTTCAGCAAGCCAAAAAAACAGAATATGCCAGCATTACCCCCTTCCGAACTCCCTCGCTTCTTGGTTGCTCTAAACAATGCTTCTATCCGTTTGGAAACAAGGCTACTGATTGAGTGGCAACTTCTCACATGGGTTCGCCCAGGTGAAGCTGTTCGCACAAGATGGTCAGATATTGATATTGAAACTGGCATGTGGAACATCCCGGCGGAGTTTATGAAAATGAAGAAGCCTCACAAAGTTCCACTGAGCAAAGAAGCTTTGCGAGTTTTGGATTTAATGAAAGTCATCAGCGGGCATAGAGAGTGGGTGTTCCCCAGTATCAAAGCTCCACTCAATCACATGCATGAACAAACAGCTAATTCGGCCATAATCCGTATGGGTTTCGGAGGTGAGCTTGTAGCTCACGGTATGCGATCCATTGCTAGAACGGCTGCTGAGGAGTCTGGCAAGTTTAGGACTGATGTCTTAGAAGCCGCCCTTGCCCACTCGAAGAAAGATGAAATAATTGCAGCCTACAATCGTGCAGAGTATCTCACTGAACGGGTGGTTCTCATGCAATGGTGGAGTGACTATGTTTCGTCTCAAAAATGCAAAGTTATTGCCGCATAACTCTCCCATGATGGATTAACTATCTTGATTTAGTTAAAGAATTAATAATCACACCATTAACCTATGTGGACTAAGCATAGCCATTTACAAATGGGGACATTGAGTCCACATAACGAAAGCTGTCGGTCATATCAGCTAAATAATTCACATCTCTTCTCGATTATCATACACCTCGAAGATCTACCAAATTCGCTCTAATCAATGATAAAACAGTTGAATTCGGTTAAAATTTGATCAATTTTATCCACTACATTGTATTGAATCATCCATGAGGTTTCGTGCATGGCTAGCGAAAATGACAAAAATCATAGAGTTAGGGTCGCGCAGTACTTGAGGATGTCTACCGACCATCAGCAATATTCTTTACATAATCAGTCCGAATATATCAAAGATTATGCTGAAAAGAACAATATGGAAATCGCTTATACCTACGATGATTCAGGTAAGAGCGGAGTCAGTATCGTAGGCAGGCATTCTTTGCAGCAGTTACTTAGCGATGTAGAACAAAAGAAAATAGATATACAGGCTGTATTATTTTATGATGTGAGCCGTTTTGGTCGTTTTCAAAATAGTGATGAAGCGGCATATTATTCCTTTCTATTTGAGAGAAATGGTGTAGATCTTATATATTGTTCCGAACCTATACCCACTAAAGATTTCCCTTTAGAGTCCTCTGTTATACTGAATATAAAAAGATCTAGTGCTGCATATCACAGCAGGAATCTATCTGAAAAGGTATTTATAGGGCAAGTAAATTTAATAAAGCTTGGTTATCATCAAGGCGGTATGGCTGGTTATGGGCTGAGACGTCTTTTAGTAGACGAAAATGGCATAGCTAAAGAAATATTGAGTTTCCGCAAAAGAAAGAGTATTCAAACAGATAGGGTAATATTAATTCCGGGACCAAAAAATGAAATAAAAATTGTAAATAGAATATATGATCTCTTTATAGATAATAACGTCCCAGAATTCATTATTGCTGAGAGATTAAATGAACAGAACATACCTGCAGAAAATGGTACATTATGGACTCGTGCAAAAATACATCAAATTTTGACAAATGAAAAATATATTGGAAACAACATATATAACAAAACCTCATCTAAATTAAAAAGTAGGCTTGTAAAAAACCCCAAACATGAATGGGTTAGATGTGACAAGGCATATAAACCTATTATTTCAAAGAAAAAATACAATAAAGCTCAAGAAATAATTCAGCTCCGATCCATTCATTTGACTAATGAAGATCTATTAGAAAAACTAAAACAAAAATTAGAATCTAATGGAAAACTATCAGGCTTTATCATTGATGAAGATGATACAGGCCCTTCATCTTCTGTTTATAGAACCCGATTTGGTGGTCTTTTAAGAGCATATACTTTGATTGGTTATAAGCCAGAACATGATTACAGCTATCTCAAAATAAATGAAGCACTAAGATCATTTTACTCAGAGATAATTGAGGATTTTAAGGGTGAAATTTTAAAAAGCAACTGTCATATAGACGAGTATAAATATGCCCCAATGCTTTACATCAATGATGAGTTTTTAATTTCCGTCCTTGTTACTAAATGCATACATATGAAATCAGGTAAACTTAGATGGAAAGTCCGGTTTGATAACTCACAGAAAGCAGACATAACAATTGTTATACGAATGAATTCACAAAATATTTCACCTCTTGATTTTTATATCATACCAAAGATTGAAAACGAATATAATAAAATGTGCATGACGGAAACAAACAACATTCGATTAGATCTCTATAGATTTGATAATCTTGATAAACTTCTACAAATTATTACTCGCATGAAAGTGAGGGAACTATATGCTGCCTGAAAAAAATGAATTCCCAATAATTCAAATTGAGATTGCAAAAATAAAATTTCTTAACCCACGAACAAGAAATAAGGTAGTGCATGAAGAAATAAAGGAAAGCATAAAAAAAAGAGGATTAAGCAAGCCTATAAGCGTAAGAGCTATTGATGAAGGCGATTTCAAATATGCTTTAATTTGTGGTCAAGGGAGAATAGAGGCTCTCGTTGCATTAGGTGAAACTATTATTCCAGCAATTATAAGAGATGTATCAGAAGAAGATGCTTACGTTATGAGTTTAGTTGAAAACATTGCAAGGAGAAGACCACGTTCTAATGAGTTATTACAGGTGATTAAAGACATGAAAATCAGAGGACTTTCAGACTCCGAAATAAGTGAGATTACTGGATATTCATCGAACTGGGTGAGCAGTATTAATATGCTACTTGATAAGGGAGAGCATAAACTTCTCTCAGCAGTCGAACGGGGTAATTTGCCTCTGTATCTCGCAGTGCAATTTGCAAGATGTGAAACTGAGGAAGCACAAGATATTCTTACCGAAGCATATGATAAAAAATTAATAAAAAGTCGGGACATTATAAAGATAAAACACATTCTAAATCAAAGAACAGTTGGGAATAAAGGTGCAAAAGCAGCCGGATTTTATTATCACAAACCATCAAAAAGGATGACTGCAGAGGAGTTGATTGAGCTTTATGAAAATAGTATCGCTGAACATAAATCTGTTTATAACAACTCAAAATTCATAAAAACCAACCTACTAATAGTAAATGAGATTTTTAACATCATAATGATGAATAAAAGCTTTCAACATATACTTGAACAAGAGAATCTTTCAGAACTACCATCTCAGATATTAACCCCAGTAAACAAAGAGGTATTAAAATGATTCAGATACGTTTTGGCGATAATTTTATTTACCTGGAAACTAATAAGTTAATTCCATCTAAGGAATTATTAGAAAACGTAAAGCGAAGCCATAAATATCATCAAATAGTTACCTCTATCGAAAGCTTAGGTATTATTGAACCAATAATAGTATTCTATGACAAAGATAAAGATGTCACTAAGATACTTGATGGCCATTTAAGGGTTGAGGCTTTAAAAGACTTAGGTATAGAAAAAGCTCCATGTATACTTTCGAGCATAGATGATGCTTTCACTCCTAACAAACAAGTGAATCATATAAATGTAGTTGAAGAACATAGAATGATAATTAAGTCTCTGGCAAAAGTATCAATTGAAAAACTTAGTGCTGCTTTGGGCATATCTGTTGATGCCATAAAAGATAAAGCGAATGTGATGAACGGCATAGATTCAAGTGTAATTGCGAAACTTTCTGATAAACCTATACCTAAGGCTACATTTGACGTTTTGAGGAAAATGAAGCCAATTCGCCAAATTGAAGCAGTCGGTACAATGATTAATTTTGATAATTATAGTAAAAAATTTGCAATGAGCATCTTGGATGCAACACCGGCATCGATGATAGTAAATAAAGGGAAAAACACTCCCTATAAAAAGGACATAAAAAAAACCATACTTCGTCTGGAACAAGAAATGGCAACAACTTCGGAAGAAACGAAAAAGCTTCAAACCGAGTATGGTTCAGATATGTTGAAATTCGTTATAATCCAGTCATATATTAATAAATTACTTGGCAATTCTAAAGTTCTTCATTGGTTCTTAGAAAACGAGGTTGATTATCTTAATGAGTTAAAAAGAATTTCTAGAATAAATTCTTTGGATGATAAGACTCTTACTGAAAACAGCAAGTCATAGTCATGGTTTTATATAGCCTAAATAAACCAAGAAGTATACTTACACAACGACCTTCACGCCGAAGAAGCTGTCAGATACGCCAGCAACCAAAGCATTACGTTTAAGTGTAAGCCATTGATACGAAGGGATAACTTCGTATCAGCAGCCGGACATTGAGTCGAATAAAGGCTGGTAGAGAGGGACAGTTCTGTGTCACCGGGAGATTCGTCAGAAACATCAGCGGCAGAACAGATGAACCAGCAATTGGTAGTGCACAGAAAACTCTCCAGTATTTAATTATTCAACTTAACACTAAAAAAAATCACATATTTAATATCATAATTTTTCTTTGGTCTACGTATGCGAGAGATATTGTGGCTTTAACCGGGTATTAGGAGTCGTTTCAGATAAAAGATGTTCTTCGATTCGACTGGACTTGGTAATAGCAATAAGTAATCGTTAATATTGAAGGACGAAAGGCTACTTCAAAACAAAGTAACCTTTCCAATATTCCCATCTATGGGACAAGTGGTACATTAACTGCACATAGTGCAGGATACATATGACATAAAACTTTTTATTTATGGCATACATTATAAATAACTTGTATTTTATGAATGTCAATAGGTTCTTGTTTAATACTTTAAAAATAATTAATTGATTGTTTTTATTATAGCTTCGCTTGTACAAGCGAAGATCCTATTGTTCTTGAATGAATAATGCCAATTATAAGAGAAGCAAGGGCTAACTCTGCGAAGCCGCTGCGCTTGCTTCTTTGAGTTCCCCTTGCTTTTCTTCCCTTCGGTTAGAAAAGGAAGTCATGTGGCTATGTATCGCTTAAGTGAACCTAATGTTCCTGCTCACTGTCCGTTACGTGGTAAGAACGAAGCAACGTAAAAAATTTCATTTTACAGATAACAAACTCACAGATATTAGTTCCGTATTATTTTTTTACAGATAGGAATTATCTACTGACTCACTACTCTGGAAGACTGTGTAAAATCGCTTAAAGAACGTTACCTCTATAATTAAACCCTTCAATAAAAGTTATTGAGAGAGAGTAATATCACTCATTTTCTCTTCAAAAAATACATAGAAAAAATCATAAAATAATCTAAGAGATTTATAAATCTCAAACCAATTTTAATATAAAGACATTTTCCTTTAATGAAAGTCGGAAAAACTTAATAAATAATAATATTATTATAGCCTGTGTACAGGATGGTGATTAACACCATCCTGTTCTTGATCTACTTATATATCGAGTTTAGGTAATCCTTTTACTATCTTCTGAGTTTCCAGGCTTACAGTGATAACTCTTAGAAATAGTTCCAATGGGTATTTCGCATTTCCCATAGCTTCCATAGCCCAGTCATTGGCATCATTAACAATACCGCTATCTTTATGGGTTAAAACACCCTGTCGTTCCATTACCCATTCAAGTGCAGGTTTACCATTTACTACGTAATCATAGGCTTCAGATGGGATATTTTTTATCCGTATTTTGTTTTTATAGATGACTGTACTTTTGTCAGCCTTTTTAGCAAACTTCATCTTCTCTACATAAAAATCCTCTTTCGGTAATTGAGAATAATTTAAGTTGCCAGAATCAATAGTTGCTTTGTATGGCTCGACTTCTTCAAAATTCAAATGCCAAAAGGCTAAATCTCGTCCAGCTTGAGAAAAAATCACGAAGTCGTCATATTTTTTGACACAAGGTATACGCGGTAACTCCTTAGAAAGGTTATCAGCATAACGTCCACGATAATCTTCAGAATGAAGCAATCCGTATACATAATTGAAAACATCTTCTTTGCTTATGCTTTCAGTTGAGTAAAAGTCTTTGAAATAAAACAATCCTGCGTCAGAAATTGCTTCTTTCCTTTTGTATTCTTTAACTACTTCATCACTCGAAGATTTCTCATAATAATATAAAGGAAACCCCTGCCCACCTGAGTGCTGCATATTCAAATCTGGAATTGCATTAACTATTAATGCAGAGAACGGTTTCCCACCATTGCCACTACCGTTAATATAAATAACCAAGTTATCAGAATCGGCTGTTGGAAATAGCTGAGGCATTTGATAAACCATATCGTTTAACGCCCTGCTAAAATATAGATTTGATTTGTTAAACGGTCTATAAACCGATTTATAAATACAATTTTTGTCAAAGGAATGATTCTTTAATTTATTAAAGTCATTGAGCAAACTGCGGTTCCAGCTAATTCTCGTGGTATCAATTATTTCTTTAAACTCCGGATCTTTCTTCTTCTCATTAACTTGAAAGTTATAATACACAATCATTTCTGACACATTTTCAATTAATTTTTTTGCTGAGAAGTTATAAACCCATGCATCACGACTGGTAGCAACCCCCCTAGAATAGGTGCTAAATATGCAAACTGAGTCTTTATCTTTTTTATTTCCCATCTCGATAAAATAATTAAATCTCTCGTCACGCTGGTTCAGCCAGTCATTATGCTTATCGGGTTCGATCAACTGCCAACCATTAATTTTAGTAATGCCATTAACACTATTAAATTCAGAAACTTTCTCCAATTTCTCTTCACGACTTAAGTAATCACCAATGTCATGAAAATATATCTGACCATGAACCTGAACATTAGGATTCTTGACCAAGATTGAAATTACAATTGGAGCTCGACTTCCACTCCCAAATATTTTCCCACCTTCTTGACGTGATTTTTCACCAGAGGTTCTTTGATTTCCCCTCAGATGGAAAAAATATAAGCTGCTGAATTCTTCTGTAAGACATTTACGTAAACCATCTGCAGAGTTGGAATCAATATACGATCCATTTGTAACAAATCCGATTACACCTTTCTCGCCTATACGATCACTTGCCCACCGAATAGCTCGAATATAAGAATCATACAGGGGGTGATGCTGCCAACTTACTGATTTAGTGTATGATGGTGTTTTTGAGGTGCTCCAGTGGCTTCTGTTTCTATCAGCTGTCCCTCCTGTTCAGCTACTGACGGGGTGGTGCGTAACGGCAAAAGCACTGCCGGACATCAGCGCTATCTCTGCTCTCACTGCCGTAAAACATGGCAACTGCAGTTCACTTACACCGCTTCTCAACCCGGTACGCACCAGAAAATCATTGATATGGCCATGAATGGCGTTGGATGCCGGGCAACAGCCCGCATTATGGGCGTTGGCCTCAACACGATTTTACGTCACTTAAAAAACTCAGGCCGCAGTCGGTAACCTCGCGCATACAGCCGGGCAGTGACGTCATCGTCTGCGCGGAAATGGACGAACAGTGGGGCTATGTCGGGGCTAAATCGCGCCAGCGCTGGCTGTTTTACGCGTATGACAGGCTACGGAAGACGGTTGTTGCGCACGTATTCGGTGAACGCACGATGGCGACGCTGGGGCGTCTTATGAGCCTGCTGTCACCCTTTGACGTGGTGATATGGATGACGGATGGCTGGCCGCTGTATGAATCCCGCCTGAAGGGAAAGCTGCACGTAATCAGCAAGCGATATACGCAGCGAATTGAGCGGCATAACCTGAATCTGAGGCAGCACCTGGCACGGCTGGGACGGAAGTCGCTGTCGTTCTCAAAATCGGTGGAGCTGCATGACAAAGTCATCGGGCATTATCTGAACATAAAACACTATCAATAAGTTGGAGTCATTACCCGCATATTTCAGGGCAAAAGGCAATTTGACAGGAGTTTTTGAATATTCACCTTGTTTCCGGAAAATAGATTAATCGCCTTCTCCTGTAGCGTTATCCCGATATTGCGGTTTTGCTATTAAGATTTTCGCATCCATTTACCGTTTATCCCTTGTACATATTCCCCCGGTTTGGCCCGAGCTACGAGCTTTTGCCCGGCGAGTTTCGCGATATCATCTGCAGACACATTATTTTGCTTTGCCAGTTGTTGGTAACTCGCTTTACGTTCGGCATTAATGTCGGTTACTAATTTCTCTGTTTCAGCATCCGTTTTCAGCGCAACCAAATAACCATAAAATGTTTCACCTACTCGCCCCTGAGTTCTGGCTTCATCCAGAGTCAATGCCATTACATTGCTGCTTACCAGCCCAACAAGAAACGCACAAAGAAGTAATGTTTTCTTCATCATCGCCTCAGAAAAGATCGCTACGAGTTTCAAGCAGCTCTTCGACATCTTTGTCTGCCTTGATGATGATCTCATGCTCAATTTTAACGTTCATATTGATAGTGATCGGTTCCTTAGGTGCAGCGACTTCAATGCGAGGCGTACAGCCAACCAGCATAAAAGATGACGTCAACGCAGCCAGTAAAATTTTCATTGTTTTTCCTCACACTCTTTTCCTTGCGGACAGTCATTTCCCGGCAGACGTGCGTTCTGCTCCAACCATGCCTGGAGATTATCGCCAAAGCGTAAACTGCGCCACAGCGTAAAAATATTCTCTTCATGATGGTAATTAAGGTTTACCGTACCGCTTTTACCATCAACGCGACTGGTACCTGTAATGTTGGCCTGCATGGTTAATAAACCGAGATTATCTAAATTAATATTTGTCGATGAACGGCTAATTTCCATATAGCGCAACCAGTTAATTGCTGAACCCGCAGTCATATTGTCTTTCACCACCGCATCTGCGGTGTCTTTATCCAGCCGCAAGGTCATTGGCCCGCTGTTTGCCAGCCAACCATCTTTCACTATCCATTTTTCGTTGTTTAGCCATAACGGCAATGCACCACTAAATGCCCCGGACATGGCGAATTGTTTCGGATTGACGGCGCTAACCAGTTCGCTGGATGAGAGATTATTCAGCCGCAACAGCGCCGGGTCATGCTGCGGCATACGTAATTGTTTCATCAGTACGTTACCGCCTAACACATCGACGCTAACATCAGTCAACAGCAAGGGTTCTTCTTCAGTCCACGGATAACGCCCTTGCAAATCAGCCGTAATATTTTTCGCTGTCACCAGATTAATCACTTC
>ENA-OWOU01001381-OWOU01001381.1-gut-metagenome-genome-assembly--contig:-NODE-1381-length-10105-cov-15.099521_pt1 | contig 10105 bp, 9 predicted proteins | sample MGYA00248248_ERZ651801 | MGnify/ENA primary metagenome ERZ651801 (study PRJEB26908, sample SAMEA4031710) | gut metagenome | biome: gut; feature: normal infant; material: stool | place: China | collected... | reverse complement strand
GCTGATAGAAACAGAAGCCACTGGAGCACCTCAAAAACACCATCATACACTAAATCAGTAAGTTGGCAGCATCACCCGGGCTGGGAGTGTATGGTGCGTCTCCGTTAATAGAAGCTGAAACTTATCTTCCGGAAGGTTTTGAAGATATCTTTAATGCAAAGCAAAATGCCATTTTTGAAATTATCTTAGGGGATAATTCGCTGGGTTCAATTGGTATTGAGTACGATCAAAAAGAAGTTCGGCTTCTTTCTCCGCAAACCATTGCAGAGGAAGTTCTCTCGCCTGAAATGCCGCAACTTAAGATCACCCGAGAAGAATTATTGAAGCGCCTTTCTGGGACGTTGCCTCGCGTCAGCAAGGCCGGATTTGCAGCAGACAATATCGTAGCCTACCTTGATGAATCAAGTTCAACATTGCAACTGCTGTTTCCAGATTCTATCTTTGATAAAGAAAGCAAAGACGCAGGGAAAAAATACATCAGATTCAAAGATAATAGTGGGTTTGTTCACAGCCATAACCTTAATTATCTTGATGACAGCTATGGCGGCAGTCTGAGCATTTACTCAACAGAAACACTTAATCTGACCGGTAATTCTTATATCAAGGGTGGCTGGAGTTATGCCAACGAGATTAATTTTGATATTGATGAGCTTGCATTTTATGTAGAAGAAGACAGTAACCGCTTCAAATTAGGTCGACAACGCCTGCATGATAACCTGACGGGTAGCACCCCTTCAATGGCGTACAGCTTTTACAATGCGACAAGCTTCGATGGTGTTTCGCTGGGCTATATGACCGATAACTACATCGATCCTGGCACCGGTGTAGCTTCGCCTGTAACCTTGTATTTGCCAACAGCAGGTACTGTTGAGATTTACCGTAATGGCCGGTTAATGGATATCCAGCAATTTCCTGCTGGGCTACAGCAGCTCAATACGCAAACCTGGCCTGCCGGGGGATACGATGTCCTTCTGGTGACCAAGCTCACGAACGGTAGTCGTGAAGAAAAAATACAACCCTTCTTTAAACGCGCCGGGGCATTTCATTCTGGCGATATTGAGTATTTATTGCAGATTGGTCGTTACGATCCCCGTCAGAGTGATATTAAATTACACACAAGCAATAATCATTGTTGGCAATGTGACGATGGTGGTACAACCCATAAATTAAGTGATAACAGTCTTGCGAGTGCCTCAGTTGGCTACACCACTCAGTCGGCATTTTCTTACGGTGGTGGTGTCCTTGCTGATAACTCGAATTTATATGCTAACTCCAGCATAGATATTCCTTTAAACACATGGTTTGCAGAACGGTTATTTTCCGATGGTGTTTATGGTAAGGACGGGAGCACTGGTTATCAGGTTGGTATGATGAAAAACCTTTCCAGTATTGGTTTTAATCTTAGCTATCGTGATAATCATTATCGGGGGGGCGAGGATGATTACCGTTATTTCGGTATTGTCCCAGCCTATGACTTTAATTATGTACAACTGGGACTGAATACTTATCTTCCCTGCAATATTGGTCTTGGCATTAACTATGGCGTGAATACTGTATATCAGGATTATGGTCGGAAAAATAAAAGCCGATTTAATACATGGGATGTTAACCTGAGCCGTGATTTTACGCTTTCAGATATGCTGGATATGCGACTTGATGTGGGCTATCACCGTGGTATGACTGAGACTTCATTTGCTAATGATTCCTACAATTCTTACGAAGATCGCGTTTTTGCCCAGGTGACACTGGGGATGCATGAGCGTAGCTATAACCATACCCAGTCACTTTATTTGCGTAGTCAGACTGGTGATGACGGCATGGACAATAATATTTATACAGCTAATTATGCTCTGGATCTGGACAATCCAGATTTTGATCGCAGTGGTAAGTATACTTTTTCTGGTGATGTTGCTTACGGTCCGCAGGATTCAAATAATGTAGGCGCTTCAGTCACTGTCGATAACTCATGGGGTTATACATCAGCCGGGATTTCAAAAGCCTTCGGTGATGATAAATATCAACAGCAGTATTTATCACAGCGCAGCGGGTTTGCTATAGGTGAGGATGGTTTTGCATGGGGCCGCATGGACTATGATTCCGCGCTAATTGTCGATGCTACGGATTTGCCCGAAGATCAGTATTTCGAGGTGCGTAATCGTAATTCGGCACCAACGATTGTAAAAGGTGGTCAGAAAACAACGCTTTCTATGGAGCCGTATCGTAAGGTCGCACCAGAAGCTGAACAACTCTACAGCAATAATATGGATGCTTATTACAATCTGAAAACGGAGTCTACTTCTACCTGGGCGAAACCAGGGCAAGTTTATAAAGTTAAACTTTCCGCAACCCGGAATCTGACCGTCACCGGACGCCTTTATTTTGACGGTCAACCGTTGATTAACGCCAGGGTCGTTGGTGGGAATGCAATGGCAGATACTGATGGCTTATTTGTTGGTGATTTTACACTCCAGACAAATGAACAACTTAAATCTGTGAAAGTTAAACAAGACGGGCGTGATTTCATCTGTCCACTGCTGGATGAAAATATCAAACTTGCGCAGGGTATTATGCAAATTCGTGAGGTTAATTGTGAAGTTCAATAAATGGATGGCTCTTTTTTTAGGATTGTTGGCTGGGTTTTCTACCGTAGCGCAAGCTATTGAGGTGTTTCCTATTGTAAAAGAAATAAAGGAAGAAACGCCAAGAGATAATTATATTACCGTTAAGTCTATGTTTAAGCTGAATGATAAAGTTGATGTTCCAGAACCAGACAAACAGCAATATGAATTCGTTACGCTTGATCTCTATCACATAAAAAACCCAGGCGATAAAAAAGAAAATATGGAAAAGGAATTGGGGACGGAAAACCCTGCGCTGGTATTTTCACCGACCAAACTGGTTATTCCATTCGGTGAAGAAAGGAAAATTCGCATCATGCCTATGCGTCCGGTTGATCATGAAACGGTATACAGGCTGCGTGTACGACCAAGTTATCCGGAACAGGCCCTTGAAAAAGGGAAGGTCCGTTTTGCTATTGGATATGATGTTTTAATTCGTTATCTCCCGTCAGGTAAGCACACTCAGGGGATACAGATTAGCTGTGATAAAAACAACTGGCATTTGAAAGCAACCGGTAATGTAAGAAGTGAATTACGTAAATTGGTGATTGATGGCCGGATGCAGGAGGGGAATTTCAATGTTTATCCGGAAAACAGCAGAACTCTTAACGTGAATAAACGTCTTTCCTTCGAAATGGATGGAAAAACGCTGGTTTACGAAAATTGTCTGCTTAAGGAGTAATTCATGCGCTCATGGTTCTGTTTAATTGCACTGTTGTTGCCTGGCATTGTATTTGCGAGTGGTGAGATGATTATTCAGCCTCAAAGTAAGGGGGCGGTTCACTTCCTTGCCCGTGGTCTTTCTTCTGGCGGCGACAATATTATCTCTGCTGCTTACAGCGCCGGGCGGCCTCTGTCTGTTTTATTTAGCCCGACAGGAAACGGACATTGTGAGGGCGATTTTTTGGCTGTGGATCATCTCCGGTTGTCTGTTCAGCAAGCAGGTGAAAATACTTCTTATACCTGTGGCGTTCCGGTAACGATCGAAAGTCCTTCGAAGGATGGGATCCTGCGCCTTCAGTTAACGAACTCGACGTCTGTTCAGGATTTCTCCTCATTGATGAGAACAGACGGGGGCCTGAGACAGCAAATTGGTAATTTGCAAATAACCCAGCAAGGTAATGAAAGTTTTATTGTCCCGATTTATCTGGATCTCACTATTTTGCAGAATCAGGTGGTTACGATAGCTGCTTCATTTGAAAAGCCATCTCTTCAACTTGGGCTGGTAGGCCCGGAACATGATGCTTCAGAGACTGTGGGTCTGCGCGTCAGCAAAACATTACAGGCAGGTGAGGAGGCGATGCTTTATCGCGTAACATTTGAATCTTCTCAACTGAAGGATAATAGGTTCCATTTACTATCCTCTGTTGATCATCAGTTTATTCCTTATCAAATCTATATATCTGGTGTCGAAGTTACCCCTTCTCAGCCTTATGTAAGTGAGCTGCCGCAGGGAAAGGCAACTTCTGAATTGCTTGATGTAAGATTCAATTTGTCTGGCCGAGCTGTTCGTGGCGTGGCTGCCGGTTCGCGCTTACTTGATACGGTAACCGCAGTAGTAACCCCGGAAAGTTAAACTGGAGAATAAAATGAAATTAACTTTTTTACCTGTTGTGCTGTCGGTAGCATTTTGTAGTCAGGTTCAGGCTGTTGTACCGGTCAAAACATCTATTGATGTGCAGGCTGAAATCAGTACTGCGGTTAATATTTATGTTAATGGCCAGGATGTCACCAATAAATCTATCAGTGTCAATCTGAAAGATGAAGGTGGCTATATGAAAGGCAGTACGCCACCTTTCCAGTTTGTTGGCAACGCCAGTTCTGTTGCCCTTTCGCTCCAGGCTCCGCCAGCGAATGGGTTGGTCGGCCCTGAAAATAAAGTTATGCCTTTACTGACATCCTGGTTCAATCCGGATGCGAATGCTGAAGTTTCGACAAGTTTTCCCTTTTCAAATATCAAGGTTTATCCAACGTTACAGGACGTACCTGATCCACAGAATGGTGTAAAAGTGGTATTTCGCTCGAAGGAGCGTAGCGAAACTTTCCCCTTGGGAACATATAGCGGGACTTATACCGTTATTGTAACGCCATCAGTTTAACGGGCCAGCGATCCCCCCAATAAGGCTGAGGAGTCCCCAGAAAAGAAGACAGGCATAGAGTTTTGTGATCTACTGATTGCGCTAACAAATTCAATGAGATCACCTCTATGCCTGCCCGTTAAGTATGTCAGGCTTTTTTCCGTAATGCTCTAACTTCCACACATTGGTTTCTGACATCAAATAAGGCTATGACTTTCTCTCCCTTTTAATCTCATTCTGATCTAAAACCATATCTTAAAAAAATTAATGGGTATTTTAATTATTCTGATGTTGATCTAAATCACTCAAGGACCATTTTATTACCGATTATCCATTCTATTTAACTATTGCGACATAAATGTTTGTTTTAGGTGCTGGTGGTAGTTCGTTTTTCTAGCATTCCAGTACGATTTGCTATTAATAATCAGTAGAAAATTCCTAATAATACGCATAAAAGAGATTAAAAATCGGTAAATTTGATCTATTGCCGATCATTGTTCTATTATTGCGTGTAATGAAATATGGTTTTAAATGAGCGCACAGCGATAAAACGAGGGATGATGAGATGGCTGATAGTTTCCAGAATGAAGTGCCAAAGGCACGTATTAATCTAAAACTTGACCTGCATATGGGGGGGCCAGCAAGAAAACTGAGCTTCCCCTGAAATTACTGGTGGCGGGAGACTTCAGTAATGGGCAGGAGACTGCGCCGCTATCAGATCGCGGAAAAGTAAATCTGAACAAAAATAATTTTGACGCAGTCCTCTCCGAATATTCCCCAAAAGTTAATCTGACCGTTAAAAACACACTTGCTGATGATGGTAGCGAAGACAACATCTCTCTGATATTCCAGAGCATGAAGGATTTCACCCCTGAGCAGGTTTCCCGGCAAATTCCTCAGCTGAAGGCAATGCTTTCTATGCGTAACCTGCTTCGCGATTTAAAAGCGAACTTGCTGGACAATCAGGCTTTCCGAAAGGAACTGGAAAAAATTCTGCTCGACCCGGCATTAAGCGCAGAACTCAGAGCCGAACTTTCAGCCCTGGCCCCAAAACACTCCTAACCGTCACCCGGTAATCACGGATTAACCAAGGAATGCTCATGTCTGTAAAAAATGAAAACGCCGCGGCTGGCGCAAGCGTTGTGCTGGAACGTCCTGCTGCAGGCGGGGTTTATGCGTCCCTGTTTGAAAAAATTAATCTTAACCCGGTGTCTGAACTGAGCGCGCTGGATATCTGGCAGGACGCGCAGGCGATGTCAGATGCGACCGCTGATGAACGTTTAACGGCGGGGATGCAGGTGTTTCTGGAGTGCCTGACAAAATCGGGCTCAAAGGTTGAAAAACTCGACAAAAACCTGATTGACCATCATATCGCGGAGCTGGACTACCAGATTAGTCGCCAGCTGGATGCGGTAATGCATAGCGAAGAATTCCAGGCGGTGGAGAGCCTGTGGCGCGGCGTGAAATCGCTGGTCGACAAAACAGATTTCCGCCAGAACGTGAAGGTTGAACTGCTGGATATGTCAAAAGAAGATCTGCGTCAGGACTTCGAAGATAGCCCAGAAATCATCCAGAGCAGACTGTATAAACATACATATATTGATGAGTACGACACCCCGGGTGGAGAGCCGATCGCTGCGCTGATTTCCGCTTACGAATTTGATGCGTCTGCGCAGGATGTCGCGCTGCTGCGTAATATATCAAAAGTCTCCGCCGCAGCGCATATGCCGTTTATCGGCTCTGCCGGCCCGAAATTTTTCCTCAAAGATTCGATGGAGGAAGTGGCGGCCATCAAAGACATTGGTAACTACTTCGACCGTGCGGAGTACATCAAGTGGAAATCCTTCCGTGAGACGGACGATGCCCGTTATATCGGTCTGGTGATGCCGCGCGTGCTGGGTCGCCTGCCGTATGGCCCGGATACTGTGCCGGTTCGTAGCTTCAACTACGTGGAAGAAGTGAAAGGCCCCGATCACGATAAATATCTGTGGACCAACGCCTCGTTTGCCTTTGCATCCAACATGGTACGCAGCTTCATCAACAACGGCTGGTGTGTACAAATCCGTGGCCCGCAGGCCGGTGGTGCCGTCCAGGATCTGCCAATCCATCTGTACGATCTGGGCACCGGCAACCAGGTGAAGATCCCGTCAGAAGTGATGATCCCGGAAACCCGCGAATTTGAATTCGCTAACCTTGGCTTCATTCCGCTGTCCTACTACAAGAACCGCGACTACGCGTGCTTCTTCTCGGCGAACTCCACGCAGAAACCGGCGCTGTATGACACTGCGGATGCAACGGCTAACAGCCGCATTAATGCCCGTCTGCCTTACATCTTCCTGCTGTCGCGTATCGCACACTACCTGAAGCTGATTCAGCGCGAAAATATCGGCACCACCAAAGACCGTCGTCTGCTGGAATTAGAACTCAACACCTGGGTTCGCAGTCTGGTGACCGAAATGACTGACCCGGGCGACGAGCTTCAGGCCTCTCACCCGCTGCGTGACGCGAAAGTGGTGGTGGAAGATATCGAAGACAACCCGGGCTTCTTCCGCGTCCGACTGTTCGCTATTCCGCACTTCCAGGTAGAAGGGATGGACGTCAACCTGTCACTGGTTTCTCAGATGCCAAAAGCCAAGTCGTAAGGCGAGGGGAAATCAGGGATGAAAATTTACCGCCCACTTTGGGAGGATGGGGCCGCTCTGGCCCCGCAACAGTTCCAGCAGCAGGACCGCTGGAGTGAACACGTTGCCGACATGGTCGCCCGGATGGGTATTTCTCATCCCTGGGGCGTGGTGGTGGCAGAATTTGATGATGCTGCGCTGGCGCTCTCGCGCCTGAACGCCACCCGTCTGGTCGTACGTTTCCAGGATGGCACGATTGTTGATACGGATCTGGCGGATAATCTTCCGCCAGTCTGTGATTTATCCGCCGCAAATGGCTCCGAGGCTGTTGAAGTGGTTGCCGCACTGCCGCTGTTGAGCGCCAGTGGCGGCAATCTGGATAACGGTCAGGAGAGTGAACGTCCACGTCGCTGGAAAACGGAGCGCGTAGTGGTCCAGGAGCTGGCCGGACACGAAAGTGGTGAACTGGCCATTCTGCGTTACGCCATGACGCTTCGTTTGTCCACGCAGGAAAACACCGCTTATCTGACCTGCCCGGTCGCCCGTCTGGTGCGTAATGCGCAAGGGCAGTGGCGTCGCGATCCCTCCTTTATCCCGCCGATGCTCTCGGTTGCAGCAAGCCCCTGGCTGGTAAGCGAAATGAGTGACCTGCTGGTCCGCTTGCAGGCAAGACGCAAGCGTTTGATGGCGATGCGGCGTGAAAGCAACGAACGGATGGCCGATTTTGCGGTCGCCGATGTCTCATTATTCTGGCTGCTTAATGCGCTGAACAGCGCCGAGCCGGTGCTCGCTGAATTACTGCAAACACCGGACCGTCACCCTGAGTTGCTGTACCGCGAACTAACCCGTCTGGCGGGCAGCCTGCTGACCTTCTCACTGGAGCACGACGCAGGCGATATTCCTGCTTATCAGCATGATGCACCGGAGCGGGTATTCCCACCGTTGCTGGCACTGCTCGACAAGCTGCTGGAAGCGAGCCTGCCGTCGCGGGTGGTGAGTATCCACCTCGAGCATCAGGACCAAATCTGGAAAGGCGCCCTGCACGATGCGCGCTTGCGTGAAGGGGCTGACTTCTATCTCTCCGTACGTTCATCCATGCCAAACCATGAACTTCAGACGAAATTCCCGCGGCTGTGTAAAGCGGGCAGCTTTGATGATGTTTCGGATGTGGTGAATGTGGCCCTGAGCGGGATGGTTATCAAACCGCTAACGCATGTTCCGGCCGCTATCCCGTTACGCCTTGAGAACCAGTATTTCTCGCTGGATCTGAGTACTGAAGCGGCACGCGCGATGCTTGAGATGGGCAGTTGCACCTTCTATACCCCGCGCTCACTGGGGGATGTGAATCTTGAACTCTTTGCGGTGCTGCGCTCATGAATAAACCCGAACTCAGCCAGATAGAACGTATCTTCTACCCAGGCTGGCTGATGGCCAGCCAGTTGCGGAGCGGCCAGGAAGTTCGCGACGGGGAAGGGCTTTACCGCCGGGCTTGCCGTTTGGTGAAAGAGGCAAAAGCTGCGCTCATGGAGGCAGGCTACAGCGACATCAGCCGCGACCATATGGTGTATGCCTTGTGTGCGCTGCTTGATGAGAGCGTGATGAACAGGGGCACCACCGATGATGGCTACCTGACCTGGCACCGAGACCCGCTACCCGGGAGGTCTGACATGGTGGATAAAACGCAGCATTACCGTAATCACTGGGCACAGTGGACGGTTGCCGAAATTACGTTTGTGGAACAACACTATGGTCAGTTGGACGTGCGATTTTCAGGAGAAGCCAGCGAGCAGGGATTAACAACTTTTCTTGATGCTTTTGATGAGTCCAGTCACTGGGTTTTAGTTGTACCATTATCACCCGGCTTGCTTCCTTTTAAAAAATGCCGGGTAACAACGGCGGAACTGGCGGAAACAACATTACCCGCGTCGCAAGTGCTGGTGGTTGAAAATGAGCAGTGTTTGCATCATCTTCCAGCATTATCTGACACTATCGCGATTTTAGGCTGTGGCCTGGACGTGCAATGGCTATCCAGTTCTGTTCTGGATGAAAAACGCGTTGCCTATTGGGGGGACATGGATAGCTGGGGACTACTGATGCTGGCGAGAGCCAGGCGTTGTCGTCCGACGCTTGATGCCCTGCATATGAACCGTGAGTTGTTTGAGCAGTATGTCAGTCATAGCGCCGTTCCAGAACCGGTCATAGCGAAGGAAGCTGTACCTGATGGCTTGCTTAACGAGGAGGCCGATTTTTATCGCTACTTAACCCGTTTACCGCGTGGTCGTCTGGAGCAGGAGTTTTTGCCTGTGGGGATTGCGGAAGAGGTGCTTCTCAGGTGGGGAAAAGAGAGTTAAAAAAGTCATGCTTGTTCTGGAAGGTTATTTACGCGGTATTTTGGTAGTGGTTGTTGCGAAAAGTCTGCGTTGATGGTCCTGATACCTTACCGGGTAGAGGGACTTTGCATCAGTCAGTTTAGATACTGTGGCAACTGTCGCCTTTAGATGGACAAACGCATAAATTATTAACCTATTGAATTTCTTGTTTTCAGGCAGCAGAGAGAAGGTATATCAGAGGGTACTGAGGTGTATAAACGTCACGAACATCCGTGAAAAGGCGAAAAAAACCAGCCAATAGATAATGCTTTGCAATGGCCAGAAATCTACCGTAGCCAGAAAGTGAAAAAGCCCCGCTTTGCAGCGAGGCCTTATGAATAGTGGTGCCCGGACTCGGAATCGAACCAAGGACACGGGGATTTTCAATCCCCTGCTCTACCGACTGAGCTATCCGGGCA
>ENA-OWOU01001352-OWOU01001352.1-gut-metagenome-genome-assembly--contig:-NODE-1352-length-10321-cov-18.407946_pt1 | contig 10321 bp, 6 predicted proteins | sample MGYA00248248_ERZ651801 | MGnify/ENA primary metagenome ERZ651801 (study PRJEB26908, sample SAMEA4031710) | gut metagenome | biome: gut; feature: normal infant; material: stool | place: China | collected... | reverse complement strand
CTTTCATCGTGTTTTGACGAAACACAGGAACAGGTACATGTGTTCCAAGTTACAGATATTGATATTTATTCCCCCCTAAACTTAATCAGAAAAGCACCGCAAATATTAATTGATAAAAATATTGCCTATCCTATTGAATATCATTTATTTTTTCTATCTTTGGGCAAAACCAACTTTTAAATCAATACTGCGTATGGAAACGTATCTATTCTGGATTGTGCCCATTGCCTCCCTCTTGGCATTGGCACTTGCATGGTATTTCTACAAACAAATGATGCTTGAAAGCGAAGGAACTCCGACGATGGAGAAAATCGCTTCTTATGTGCGCCAAGGTGCCATGTCCTACCTGAAACAACAATACAAGGTGGTAGGGCTGGTATTTCTGGGACTAGTTATTCTGTTTTCTATTATGGCATACGGCTTCAACTTACAAAATCCGTGGGTGCCCATTGCTTTTCTTACCGGCGGTTTCTTCTCCGGATTGTCCGGCTTTTTGGGAATGAAAACGGCTACATACGCTTCTGCACGTACCGCCAACGCCGCCCAACACTCCTTGAACAAAGGACTGCGTGTAGCTTTCCGCAGCGGAGCTGTTATGGGGTTGGTCGTTGTCGGCTTGGGACTGCTCGATATTTCCTTCTGGTACATATTATTGGATTATTGCATTCCGACAGACGCCTTGAACCCTTCTGCTAAATTATGTGTCATCACAACCACCATGCTTACCTTTGGTATGGGAGCCAGCACACAAGCACTTTTCGCCCGTGTAGGAGGTGGAATCTATACCAAGGCAGCCGATGTAGGTGCCGACCTGGTAGGTAAAGTGGAAGCCGGTATTCCGGAAGATGACCCCCGCAACCCCGCAACCATTGCCGATAATGTGGGTGACAATGTAGGTGACGTAGCCGGAATGGGCGCCGATCTGTACGAATCCTATTGCGGCTCTATTCTGGCTACCGCCGCTTTAGGTGCTGCCGCTTTTATTGGCTCGGATGATACCGTGATGCAGTTTAAAGCGGTTATCGCACCTATGCTGATTGCGGCAGTGGGTATCGTTCTCTCTATCATCGGTATTTTTGCCGTCCGTACTAAAGAAAATGCAGGAATGAAGGAATTACTCGGATCATTAGCCACAGGAACCAATTTAAGTTCGGTACTGATTGTTGTTGCCACTTTCCTTATCCTCTGGGCGTTAGGTTTGGAAAATTGGGTAAACATTTCCTTTGCTGTGGTAGTGGGATTAATAGTAGGTATCGTTATCGGTCGCTCTACCGAATACTATACTTCTCAATCGTATAAACCCACACAACGGTTGGCCGAAAGTGGAAAAACCGGTCCGGCCACCGTTATCATTTCCGGTATCGGACTAGGTATGGTTTCCACCACTATCCCGGTACTGGCAGTAGTAGTAGGCATCATCATATCCTATTGGCTTGCTTCCGGATTTGATTTCGCCAATATCTCCATGGGGCTTTACGGTATTGGTATTGCTGCCGTAGGTATGCTTTCGACATTAGGAATCACCTTGGCTACCGATGCTTACGGACCGATTGCAGACAATGCCGGCGGTAACGCCGAAATGAGCGGACTGGGCAAAGAAGTACGCAAACGCACTGACGCCCTCGACTCGTTAGGTAACACGACTGCCGCTACAGGCAAAGGTTTTGCCATCGGCTCCGCAGCTCTGACCGGACTGGCCCTGCTGGCATCCTATGTAGAAGAAATCCGTATCGGATTAACCCGGTTGGGGCAGACCATTCTGGAATTACCAAACGGCATTACCGTAGATGTTCATAACGCCAGTTTTACTGACTACATGCTTTATTACGATGTAACCCTGATGAACCCCAAAGTGTTAAGCGGCATGTTTTTGGGCAGTATGATGGCATTCCTGTTCTGCGGTCTGACCATGAATGCAGTGGGCCGCGCAGCCGCTCACATGGTAGAGGAAGTACGCCGCCAGTTCCGTGAAATAAAAGGAATTCTGACTGGAGAAGCCGAACCCGACTATGCCCGTTGCGTACAAATCTCCACCAAAGGAGCACAACGTGAAATGGTATTCCCGTCTCTATTGGCTATCATCGCTCCGGTTGCTACAGGATTAGTGTTTGGAGTTCCCGGAGTCATCGGTCTGCTGATTGGTGGTTTGTCTTCCGGTTTCGTGCTTGCCATTTTCATGGCCAATGCAGGAGGCGCATGGGATAACGCCAAAAAATATGTAGAAGAAGGCAATTTCGGAGGCAAAGGAAGCGAAGTACACAAAGCAACGGTTACCGGTGACACAGTAGGTGACCCGTTTAAAGATACATCCGGACCCAGTTTGAACATTCTGATAAAACTGATGAGTATGGTCGCCATTGTAATGGCCGGACTGACAGTTGCTTGGAGTTTGTTCTGATAGAAAAACGGAAAGCCGCTTCGGAGGAGGCGGCTTTCTAATTAAAAAAAGACTCTGATAAACTATTTTTAAAACTTCCCCAACACTTCCATCATTGCCGGACGACGTTTGTATTTTATCCGGAACTCTGCCACCAAGCTTTTCACAACAGCCTGTCCACCGTTTAGTTTACGTATGCAGGATAATACCCGTGCTATAAATTCATAATGCTCCCGTCCCAGATTCCGTTCAGCATAATCATTCAATAAAGAAGTATATATAGCAATCAATTTCTCAGAATGAGTGTCCTTCAAATAATGGGCATATTTCATCAATGCTTCCAACTGATTGTATCGGACTGACGACAGCAAAGAGAACAAGCTGTCATTATCCTTTTCTTTCACATAAATTTCAGCCTTATCATTTCCGCCAAAAGAAAAATAGTCACTTAACTCGGCTTCTTTCATCATCCTATCCAGAAAACTTTTCCATTGTTCTTTCGGTACCAGAGTTTTAAGTTTGCTGTAATATATCAATTTATCACTACCCACCACAAACAACAGACGACATGTATCAATTACCTCAGAAACCCTATGGGTTATTTCATAAATATCCAATTTCATTTTCAGCCATTCACCCACAGCGCCAGAATGCATTTCTCTTTCCGCTATTTCTATTCCGTCATTCAGCAAACAAATGGCTTCATCATATTGGCAACGGGCAATCAATTTATCAACCTCCATTCTTCGTATTTCAGTCAGATAAAGATATTGACGAATCGTATCATCCGCCTTTTGTTCTTCATTCTGTTCTAACAACAGATTGACCTTACGAAGGACTAACTGATAGATATCACAGGTTCCCTTTCTTACTTCAAGAAGTTCATCAATCAATTCCAACGCTTTTTCTGCCGGTTGAATCGAAAGATTGATCTGCATCATCAATTCGTCTACATCATAAAGATCATATTCACGAAAAATAGATATTTCAGCAATCTCACGCAAGCCCTGAAGTATCTCCATCTTTTGTGCCTGAGTGGTTTTAGGATGTTCAATCACTTTCAGGAGCAAATCTCCTGCCTGTTCACAATAGTCAGAAGAAGAAATACCATCATCATACAAAAGTTCATCATCATAGTTTTCACCGATGGAACGAAGTACTTGAAGAGCTATGGCAATAGAATTATCCATAGCTTCCAAATTCAAAAAGAAATCCGCTTTCTCCAAAAAAGTGTCCATCTGATTGAAAATAGTTTTCCAGTCACGGTCGTAATTATCATAACGATTGTGATAACGAGACCTTTTATGGTAACCAGATCCTTTAAAAACTTTTTGAATTTCAATTCTGTAATCTTTTCCCTTTGATGACAAAGATAGCTCCTTAGCTATGAAATGATTTGATAGTGCCGTTTTAAATTCCAGATTCGTTGAAGCATACTCACAGATAAATTTCGAGAGTTCCTGCGGATCAATGAAAGACAACAGTCGCTGTATGTCTACCAAAGACGGACAAGGCTGCTTACCCACTTCTTTTATTTCCTCTAAAACAGGGGCTTCCTCCGCTTTGATTTTCATCTTCGAGAAAATACTATTACCCGCTTTTTTTCTATTGTCGCGAATTGCCAACAATGTCGCTACGACATGTTTGCAGATTTCTCCATCATACGGACAATCACAGTACCAGGATTCTATCTCGTTTCCATCCATAGATATCTCCACATTATAATCGTCTGTTCCTTCTACAGTCGCAGTCCATTCACCGGGTGAGATTTCTTCCAATTCGGAAACAGCGTCTGTTTCATAATACTCTTCCCCACGCATCCATATTTTATAGGGAACAAAGTCCTCAAAATTATCCAATGTAATCATGTACAATACTTCGGTATTTTTTATCGGTTCGAGTGTCCCATTGTCAAAGAACGCTCATAACATTCTGCATTCTCCAACAAACAGGTTTTGTTATTGATAGACTGTTCCATCAAAACAGCCACAGATTACCCGGATTCGCACAGGTTCAATCTTAAAGTTTTCAGCTTAAACACCCGTGTGAGCCCAAGTAACCTGTGGTAAAAAGACTTGTAATGCATTCATACCCACAAAGTCAAATTCATTACAGACTGTTCTTAGTCAAAACATTACAATTGAATTTATTCAATATCTCCACACATCTCTCCACATTAGACGGACGGATAACCACATGTGCCGTATCTCCCTGAGCAAAAGCATACATATATTCAATAAAGATATTCTCTGCTGCCAGATAGTCCAAAACTTTAGCCAAAGAACCTGCCACATTCGGGCAACTGATACATACCACATCGGTCAGCATCACGGCAAAATTCTCGGCACGAAGTACTTCCACCGCTTTTTCCACATCCGAAACAATCAGGCGAAGTATACCGAAATCAGTAGATTCCGCCATGCTGAACGCATGCATATTGATATCATACTTTGCCAATGTCTTGGTTACGTCATTTATTCTTCCGGTTTTGTTTTCCAGAAAAACAGATAATTGCTTGATTGTCATATCGCATACTTTTTTATTTTAAAATCCGATTGTCTATCACACGTTTACTCTTACCTTCACTACGGGCAATGCTATTAGGCTCCATCAGCTTCACTTCGGCACTGATGGAAAGGACACTTTTCAGTTTGTCGCTCAATGCTTTCTTCATGGCAAGCATACTTCCCATATCATCCGAGAAGAAGTCTTTGCGGACTTCCACTTGTACCTGCAAAGAGTCGAGGTTATTCTTCCTATCCACCACCAGCATATACTGAGGTTCAAACTGAGGCATATCCAAAATAACACTTTCCACCTGAGACGGGAAAACATTGATGCCACGGATAATAAGCATATCGTCACTACGGCCTACAATACCCGACATACGGATATTGGTTCTTCCACACGGACATTCACCCTCCATCAGGGAAGTCAAGTCCTTCGTACGATAACGCAATAACGGCATCCCCTCCTTTGTCAAGGTAGTAAACACCAATTCTCCCACTTCTCCATTCGGAAGACGTTCCAGCGTTTCAGGATTAATGATTTCAGGATAAAAATGATCCTCATTGATATGCGAACCATGTTGTTCCTGACATTCGTAGGAAACACCGGGTCCCATAATCTCACTCAATCCATAAATATTATACCCTTTCAATCCCAGCCGCTCTTCTATCTCCTTACGCATACTTTCCGTCCATGGCTCGGCTCCGAAAGCTCCGATACGGAGATTGATATCATTCTTGGTCAATCCCATACGTTCCACCACTTCTGCCAGATAAAGAGCGTATGAAGGAGTACAGGCAATCCCCGTTATACCCAAGTCGCGAATCAGACGGACATGCTTTTCCGTATTTCCTGTAGAAGCCGGGATAACAGTCGCCCCCAGATTCTCCACCCCATAATGTGCGCCCAACCCGCCTGTAAACAAGCCATAACCATAACTGACAGAAAAGGTATCATTACGGGTAACCCCGTATGCTGAAAGACAACGTGACATCACTTCGGACCATACAGACAAGTCACGACGCGTATATCCCACAATGGTAGGATTTCCGGTTGTCCCCGAAGAAGCGTGTACACGTACAATTTCCGAAGCAGGAGCAGCCTGAAGACCGTATGGATAATTATCACGTAAATCCTGCTTGGTAGTAAAAGGAAGTTTTACGATATCTTCGATAGTCTGGATATCATCCGGAGACAAATCCATCTCCTGCATCTTGTTACGATAAAAAGGAACATTATGATAAACCAGGTTCACCAACTTGTTCAGACGTTTTCCCTGCAGAGCGCTCATCTCGTCCCGACTCATGCACTCTTTATTTTTATTCCAAATCATAATAAATAATTTTTCAATGTGCTAATTTGCCAATGTACTGGCGCACAAACCCACCGTATGGCAATCGGCACATTATCCTATTAGCACATTATTTTCAATGATCTTCATGAAAAGCTCTCATGCGTTCCTCCATCACCGGATAAAGTTCATCGCGCATCCGTGACGTACAGGCGCGGACACCTTCCTGCTCGCTACCGGTAGTGGAAAGCGAGATGCTGCTTACTCCATAATACAATAACTCACGGAGCAATTCACCCCCTGTCATATTTCCGTAACCAATGGTAAAGAAGAAACCATCTCCCACCACCTGAGTAGCATCATAGTCATATACGATATGGAAACCATTGTCGGTAAATATTTTCTTCATGCGTTCCGCACGACGGGCATATTCGCGGGTATCTTCCACAAAATTGATTTTACCTTCGGTAGACAGACGGAGCATTTCAGCGTATGCATACTGAGTGGAAGCCGTACATCCCGAAGTAATCATATAAAGGATGGAAGCAATCAGTGTAGGACCGAATACCCCTGCATCTTTATACCGTTCTGCTAATGCAGGGAACTGGCGGTCGAACAGTTTGTCGCTGATACATGTCAATGCCATACGCTGTCCGGCATAACTGAATATCTTGGAAGAAGAAAGCATCAGGATATAATTATCCGTATATCTTGCCACGGTAGGCGGATAAGGCGGTTCGAAAGGATGCCCCATGTCCCGACGGAAATCCATGCAGAAATAAGCCAGATCTTCCATGACAATCACATCATACCGGGTTGCCAGTTCACCGATTATCTGCAACTCCTCCTCTTCCAGACAAATCCATGCCGGATTATTCGGATTAGAATAGATAATCGCTGCTATATCGCCTTTACTCAGGAAACTTTCCAATTTCTCACGCAAGGCCTGTCCCCGATAATGATAGATATCAAACTCTTCCCACTCCACGCCGATAATGCGAAGCTGGGATTTCTGAATAGGAAATCCGGGATCAATGAACAAGACCTTGTCTTTCCCCGGAATACGCTGCGTACAGGCTATGAACGAGCCGAATGAACCCGCCACCGACCCGGTGGTAGGCACACAAGCGCGCGGAGAGATATCCAGATTCAAGAAAGCTTTTACAAAACGGGAAGCCTCCTTTTTCAACTCGGGCACTCCTGCGGCAGCCGGATATTGCGATCCGACTCCCCTGTCCAAAGCAGCTTTCTCCGCTTCAATCCCTATCTGATTGGCGGCAAGACCGGGAGATCCCTGATCCATGCGGATAAAAGGAATCCCCGTTTCCTTTTCCAGATACTGGGCTACCAACAGCACATCACCGATAGTAGCCTGTGCAAGATTGGCGATGTGCAGTTCCTTCACCGCCTTCTCCACTAATTCTTCACTAAATATCTTCATGGCACTACCAGTTCTTTACCGCATTCAAGCCTATATCAAAAGCCTTCTGATTCATTTCAACAATCTTCTCACCTTTTGCGGCAAACACACGCCCTATGCTTTCGCGCAACTGTTCCGGTGATACAATCTCAATATACTTCGCAGCCATGCCCAGCAGAATCACATTCGCGCATTTAGGCATACTGTTTTCTTTTGCCATATCCTCTATTTCCAACTTCACCACATGCGGAAGACTCTCCAAAGCTCTCATCAGATCCACTTCTTCAGGATAGTCGGGAATGTTCTTGAAAGGATTAGCGGAAGTAATCACCCAACCTTCTTCCTGCAAGTAAGGCAGATAACGCAACGCCTCCATCGGTTCCATGGAAATAATCAGATCCGCCTCACCCTGAGCGATCAGATCCGAATAAATCGTTTCGTCGGATAGACGCAGATTAGACTGTACATCTCCTCCGCGCTGGCTCATGCCGTGTACCTCGGCCTGCTTCAAATTGATGCCTTCTGCCGTAGCAGCTTCTCCTATAATAGTAGCGATAGTCAGGATACCCTGTCCTCCTACGCCCGAAAGTATGATATCTTTTCTCATGCCTTATCTGCTTTTTTCTGTCTTAGTTTACGATTCAATGTCTGGATACACTCTCTGCGCGGAATAATGACAGACACCCCTTTATATTCTATTTCCTCACGAATGGTACGGGTTATTTCTTCCATATTCTTCGGCAACGGGACTACCACACGCACATGTTCGGGTTCCACTCCTAATCCCAAGCAGATCGCTTCGAATTTATTCGTACCGGCAGAATCCTGTCCGCCGGTCATGGCGGTAGTCAGATTATCCGAAATCACCACCGTGATATTGGCACGGTCATTCACCGCATCCAGCAGACCGGTCATACCGGAATGAGTGAAGGTAGAGTCACCGATAACAGCAATGGCCGGAAATACCCCTGCATCGGAAGCACCTTTGGCCATGGTTATGGAAGCACCCATATCCACACAACTGTCGATAGCACGGAACGGGGGCAACGCACCTAATGTATAGCAACCGATATCACCAAAAATGCGTGCATCCGGATATTCCGCAGCCACCTTGTTCAATGCATCATACACATCCCGATGACCACATCCCTGACACAATGCAGGCGGACGCGGCATCACCACCTGAGGTTTACCAAACGGACGTTTGATCCCCCATCCGATCGCCTCGCCCACATTATCCGGAGTCAATTCACCGGTACGCGGCAAAGTTTCCGTCAGGCGTCCCTTTACCTCATAGTCCGAGGAAAGTATCGCTTTTACCTGCTCTTCCACAAACGGCTGGCCATCTTCCACTACCAGAACATATCCGCAACGGTCTGCCATCGTCCTGATTTCTTCAGCCGGCAACGGATACTGCGAAACTTTCAATACCGGAATATGGCAACCGTCCGTATCCGCCTCTTTCACATAATTATAACCGATACCGCAGGCTATCACTCCGAATTCATAATCATATTCGGGATTCAACCCTTCCAGGTAATTATAAGGAGATTTGGAGGAAATTTCTTCCAGTTTCTCCTGCTTTTTCACTAAATCCAGATATTGTTTACGCGCATTACCCGGCAGCAATACCCAGTGGGCACGTTCATGGTCAGGATTCAACTGATTTTCCTCACGGATATCGGCTACTTCCACACCGGCACGCGAATGTGCCAGACGGGTAACCACACGCATCAGCACCGGCAACTTCAGTTTTTCCGAGAGTGTATATGCGTAATCCATCATATCGTATGCTTCTTGTTGGGAAGACGGTTCCAGCATGGGAATCATAGCAAATTTTCCATAAAAACGTGAATCCTGCTCGTTCTGTGACGAGTGCATGGAAGGGTCATCGGCAGCCAGCACCACCAGACCACCGTTCACGCCGGTTATGGCAGAATTGACAAACGCATCGGCAGCCACGTTCATGCCTACATGTTTCATACATACCAAAGCACGTTTTCCTGCGTATGACATACCCAATGCAGCCTCCATGGCCGTTTTTTCATTGGTACACCAAGTGCTGTGCAATTTTCTTTCCTTTGCCAAAGGATTATTCTGGATAAACTCTGTGATTTCAGTGGACGGTGTACCCGGATAGGCATATACACCCGATATGCCGGCATGTATCGCTCCGAGGGCAATTGCCTCATCGCCCAACAATAATTTCTTTTCAGCCATTATCTATTATTTTGTTAATTGTTTCATATCAATGTAAAGGGGTCTGCATCATCCAATACCGGGAATTTCTTCCTGAAAGCCTGCAATGCCTCCATATCTATATCAGCCGATACCGCACTTTCCCTGCTCCACGGACATTCGGCTATCGTTTTTCCGTAGGGATCGATGATGGCGCTGCCACCCGAATATTCACAGGTAGGATCAGTTCCCATGCGGTTCACTCCGGCTACATAGCACTGGTTCTCAATAGCCCGCGCACGAAGCAGCGCGCTCCAGGCATCCACACGGGGAGTGGGCCAGCTTGCCACATAAAGTATCATGTCGTAATCCCCCAGGTTGCGTGACCAAACAGGGAAACGGAGGTCATAACATACCTCCAAAAGAATACGTACCCCACGGAAGTTCACCACCACACGCTCTGTGCCGGCAGTGAAACGCTTGTGTTCGCCCCCAAAGGTGAACAAATGTTTCTTATCATAATGCTGCACGGCTCCATCCGGATGGA
>ENA-OWOU01001332-OWOU01001332.1-gut-metagenome-genome-assembly--contig:-NODE-1332-length-10455-cov-18.118135_pt1 | contig 10455 bp, 8 predicted proteins | sample MGYA00248248_ERZ651801 | MGnify/ENA primary metagenome ERZ651801 (study PRJEB26908, sample SAMEA4031710) | gut metagenome | biome: gut; feature: normal infant; material: stool | place: China | collected... | reverse complement strand
ATCAGGATAAATACCCAAAAGCCGGTTTACATAAAAAGCCAGATTCAGATACTTACCGATCCGTTTACTCGCCTTCAAATTGATATCCATATAAAAAGGCACGGTAGTACGCTCAAAATAAGTGGCTGAATATTTCTCCACCAGATGCTGTAACTGAATATTGTTTTTATCCTCTTCACGAAACGGATGCGTTTCACCGGATTGATCTATATAGCTTACTGGCACGCCATTATTCCACAAGTTCCGTCTGTTGGTATACCAAGTGCATTGTGCCGACGTAGAGAAAGTAAGTCCCAAACGCTGTATATAGGTATCAAACATAAAGTTCGTATTGAATGCCTGGCTTTCTGTTCCGTTGTCCCCATTGTACAATCCCACATATTTCAGCTGTTTATTGTCCAACAATATAGAAGAGGCCTTATATTGAGGAGAATCCGAATTATAAATTGTCTTTATCCAGGCTCCATACATAGTGACGCGAGTCTTGAGCGATTCTATTCGTTTGGAAGCGAACTGAAACTCCACTCCTTCTTTACACACCTTCATTACATTACCTTGTGTGGAATACACATCCAGATTATATTCATTTGTATAAGTCAACTGAGAAAGTTCAGGAGGAGCCGTCAATGCTGATCCGTCGATACTAGCAGGATCATATAGTTTATATGCCAATGACCTATAATAAGTGATATCATCAAAAGCATTATTCATCCGTTCGCGGAAATAAGTTATCGACAGGCGGTTTCCCTTATAGCTGATGTCGGCCCGCACTTCCCATTTCATGTTACGTGCTGGTTCCAATTGATAGTTTGTATTATCCCATTTATATGTCATCATATTGATACGGCGATAATCCGGATTGGTATGGTAATAATTCAACTGAATCAAGTCTACATACTTAAAATCCGGATATAGCTGTGCGGTGGTCGGCATACGGCTGATCCAGCCCAAACCTCCCGAAAAGGCAACATTCCATCCGTTTGATACCGGCAAACTCCATTGCAAGTCCAGACGAAGATCGGGATATATCTTGCCCTGCATCTTATATTTAGTGTCCAGCCCCAATAAAGACTGCAAACGGATACCAGCCGTAAAAGCCAATTTATGTCTATTTACAGGAAGATTCAACACCTCCTCGGCATAGAAGGCGAAAGGTTGCAGCCCCGGTATATCCTTAAAACGGCGAGGCCGTGTACTCAAACTTTCACTGATGGGCCGTGTCACATCGAATACCTGGCCTTCTCCCAAATTCTTCTGATAATTCCATTCCATCCCCATATTCATCGCATTCTGTAATACCCCCAACGGGAAAGCCAACCGTGTACGGGTGGAAGCCGTAACATATAAAGGTTTACCATCAATATCCATCTGTGCCACATAATTATAAGGCAGATAGATGCCATCAAACTCTCCGGTTTCTGTCTGAGTAGCAATAGCTGCCGGACGATTCAGAGAAACGGACTTTATTTCACGCATCTTCTCCCACTGCTGACTGACAGAAGTAGTCACACCAACCTCACGAATCCATAAATGGGCCGGAAACTTCATGCTCCATTTCCCCGCTATCTTCAGGCTGTTAAAGTCCGATTTATAAGAATCTTCCTTTACTGTCGCATCTTTATCCCTCTTCGCATCATCAAACGAGCCGGTATAATCGGAACTGATATTCCAATGAATATTACGTTCATTCCATAACCATTTGCCATCCAAGCGGGCGGAAGCAGTAAGGCGAGTGTAATTTTTCACACTGTTACGCGGATCTATTTTGGACTCCAAATAGTTTAAATCAGCATTCAACACATAACGCCCGTTCCCATCCAGCCGAATTCCCTTGCCTACAGAAAACAGTTTACTGGTTTTATCAGCCTTAAAACGCGCAGACAAGGGGCTCTCATTCATTTTACGCTGAATGATTACCGCACCGTTTGCCACATTACCATAAGCCACGGAAGGAATGCCACGAATGATTTCCACCTTCTCAATATTATCGGTTGAGATGGTACGCATATCCATCCCTTTTGACATTGTGCTCGTTGCATTCACTGCGGAAGTACTGTTTGGCATATATTGCAGATTCGCATCCGTATTCTGGGAGATACCATCAATATAAAATCCAACTCCCAATGAAGAGATATCCTCCGTCTTACCTGTTTCACGTATCCGGATCAGATTGGCCTGCCCCATCTGAGGATCAGCCGACTTTCCTCCAGGTACTAATTCCATCAAGTCACTGAAACTGCTGGGCTGAAGATGTTTCATGGCTGTACGGTCAACGATAGAAGCGCTGGTAGCGCGTTTTGATTCAGAAGCGGTCACCACTACCTCGTTCAGCGCCATGACCGAAGGTTTTAAATAAAAGATTGCTGAAATATCCCCAATGACCTTCACTTCTTTTTCTGTAGAATCATATCCTAAATAGGATACAATAACCCGATAAGTTCCAGGATGGATATGTAGAAGTTCAAAATGTCCATTCGCATCTGTTATTTCCCCATAAACAATCTGCTTACCCACAAACAATTGAACTGTAGCGTAATCCAACGCTTTATGAGTCTGCTCATCCAGTACAGTTCCCCGAAATACAAATGTCTGCCCCCATAAAAGAGACACATTGCTACAAATTATAAATAAAAAAATATATGCAATCTTACAAATCATTTCATTCTCTATTGGTTTGCAAAATTACAATTCATAAAAGCTCGGCACAATCCCCATTTCTAGGTATATACTAAATTATACATAGATCGGAGATACCTACATGACGGTATACAATTTACAAATAAAATCACTTTCACCTAAACTTTATATTCACATTTTTTTTCAATGATAAGATAAATACATCTACTTTTTACCTGTTTCAATGGGGAAAATGCAACGCCATATAAATACAGTTCATTATCAACATATTACCCCATAAGTAATGGTATGAAAGCATAATGGCATACAACTTTATATTACAAATCCATTGGCAGAATATTTATATCCGGCAGTCAAGGCATATCAGGTTTATTAAGTAATATTCCTCCTTTAAATTCATATTAAATTAGCAAGTGAAGAAAAGCAACTGCAAAAAACACTATATTTGTGGAAATGAATTCAAATTAAACAGTTAGATTATGGGAACTTTAGGTTGTATCAATGACATGATGAGAAGAGATAAAGAAAATCGTGAACTACGAAAAGCAGGAAAGGAACGCTTGAATGAAATTCGAAACCGACTGGTTGATTTGAACAAAAAAGAGCACTCCTCCCATCTATCCCTTGAGCAATTAGAAGAGATCAGAATAAAAACGCAAGAAAAAGAAGAAGCGGAAACTAACCAGCTCTTCAAAATAAAATTAATCATGTTAGGAATCGTTCTGATATCAGGAATTCTGGTATGGATAGGGATTACCTTCTTTTTTTAAAATTCTACTCTCTATTTTCTTCCTTATTCCTTGAAAAAACCAATAAGAATTCTTATATTTGTGATACCAACTTGGAATAACCTTAAAAACAGATAGATATGAAAAGAATATTATTACTACTGGTTTTATGTTTAAACATAAGTATGGTGCTTGGACAAGAGTATAAAAATTGGGATAAATATGATATAGAGGGATTCTATACGATTGCCAAATCAAAAGCAGAAGCCAAGATTAGCAAAAATGTATTGAGGGAGGGAGCAGATTATTATATTCCCACCGAAATGGATGACCAAGTATTCCCAAGCGGAATCAGTAAAAAGATCACTCCCAAGCTGTACAAACTAAAAGACACCGAGATTTATGTCTTTTTTACTTTTCCACCATTCCTGTATGATTCAGACAACGGAATGATAGAAATAAAAAACAATAAGGGAGTTTTTTATAAAAGTCCGACAAATCCTTAAAAATGATTTAAACGAGAAATATCATATTTGTTTTGAGGCATGGAACAATGATCTGATAACAATCTTAATCTGGTTTGTTACTACCCGACCGCTCTTCCGCAAAACACTTCTTTCGGATAGAGAATACATTATTTTCACAACGTTAAAATATTCTGCAAAATAATATTTTTTTTCATCTGTTCATATTTAAGTCCTATTAAGAAAAGTTGAAAAGAGAATAGTAATTCATATTCTCTTTTCAATTGTGTAATCAAATAGAATTCCTCATAAATTCCATCCAGAAGTACTTTCCTGAATTTTCCATAGCCGGGCATAAAGACCATCTACCCGAATCAATTCATCATGTGTTCCTTGTTCCTTAACTTGACCATCGTCCAAAACAATTATCCGATTAGCATTCATGATTGTCTTGAGCTTATGAGCGATAGTTATAACAGTACGACCTTTGATGAGAGTATCGATGGCCTTCTGCATTTCCACTTCATTTTCAGGGTCAAGCGAGGCAGTTGCTTCGTCCAATAGAATGACTTGTGCGTCTTTCAGAACAGCACGAGCAATGGATATACGCTGTTTTTCTCCTCCGGATAAAGTACAACCGCCTTCACCTATCATCGTGTCATAGCCTTGCGGCAACTGCATGATAAAATCATGGCAACAAGCTTTTTGGGCTGCGACAATAATTTCATCATCCGTTGCATCAGCCTTACCAAAACGTATGTTGTTGCGTACCGTATCTTGAAACAGATAGACATCCTGGAATACCATAGAGATATGACTCATCAAACTTTCCGGATTTATTTTATCCATCGGGAGATCACCAAAAAAAACACGTCCTTTCTGTGGGTCATAAAAACGGGCGCAAAGTTTCATTACTGTACTTTTTCCACTTCCGGAAGGACCGACAAGGGCAGTCAATGAGTTTTTGGAAAGCGTAATTGAAACATCATGCAGGACTTCTTTGTTCCGGTAGGCAAATGAAACATGTTCAAAACGTATATCACCTGTAACCGGAGATTGCAGTTCTCCTCTCATTTCCGGCTCATCCATCAGTGTTAAAATACGCCCTCCAGCAATGGAGAAATAACGAAACTCGGCAAAGTTGGTCAAGGCAGAAGTTAACGGGTCAAACACACGAGATCCTACTACAAGAAACAGTATAAAAATAGGCAACGAGAGATCTCCACTCAATAGCAAATAAGTACCGCACAGTACCATCAATGTCAGCCCGGCACGCACCAAAGCAATGGAAAGCAGCACAAACGGGCCTAACTGTGCCTCCTGACGGATACAGGCACGGCGCAGTTCTGCAAACGCATCACGCAACCGGTCAAAATGGGCTCCCAACAAATTGCAAGCTTTCACCACCCGGATACCTTGCAGATATTCTTCAAATCGGCTTCCAGCATTAATTTTGGCCTGAACCTGACTTCCACTCAATTTTTTCTGCACACTCGTACTTACCCACAAAATGAATAAAGCCAGTGGTAAAGCGGCAAACATAGCAACAGCCATCCGCCAATCTATCCATATTAGTGAAGCAAAAGCTAGTACAGGCATAACTACAGCCCCCATCAGTTGAGGCAAATGATGGGATATTCCGGTTTCTGCCATTGAAAAATCGGTAATAAGCATAGACGACAAGTCACCGGGATCACGTTGTGAAAGAAATCCTAACGAGAGCTTCCGCAAATGTTCTGCCAAAGAAAGACGTCCCGAAGCACTCATCTCATATGCCCCTCTAAAATTGGAACGATAGGAAGCTCGTTCCGCTAACGCCATGACTATCATATAACAAGCCATCACTCCGAATATATACCACAAACGAACCGTGTCAAGTGGCCGGCCACTTCCATCGAACGTATTAAAAACAATACGTACCGCCTCAATAGAGAGGCAAAACGGCACAATATTAATCAAATTGGCAAGCACTGTTAAACCTACTGGTCTACAAAGACGTTTCGTATGACCAATTGTAATGTTTTTGATCGCATTCATACCTGTTTCTTTCATTTACGTGCGATAATATACATTTCTTCTTTATTATGAACAACCTGAATGGTTGAAAATCCGGCCTCTATCAACAAATCCTTCAAATCTCCGGCTGTATATACCACCATTCCTTTTATCCGTTCAGTCCACATTTTTCCGAGTTCAGGACTGCTTGCTTCCAAGCCGACAAGGAAGCATCCTCCTTTTCGTAAGACTCGTACCACCTCAGCCAACGCTATCTCTATGGGCGACCAAAAATAGACTGTTTCAAAAGCAGTAACAGCATCAAATGTCCCGTCTTTGTATGGCAAGGAGCACACACTTCCTTGCTGTATGAAACATCGTTTATTCAATTCTTTCACATTGTATTTGCTTGCAAAAACTACACTCTCTTCCGATAAATCTATACCATAAACCTTTCCTTGAGGACATTGTTTCAACAAACGATTCAGGTTGGCTCCACCTCCGCATCCAATATCTAGGACAGTCCATTGCGGTTGCCAGTTTACCTGTTTCATACCACGACGGGCCAAAGAAGCATGAAAACGATTCATTCCCCATAAAATCATCCGACCCCAAAAACCTTTCGGACAGCTTGTATTCTGCAAAATACTGTTTAATAAATGCTTGTTTCTCATATCAATATATGTTTAATTCTTGTTTAACGACCAATGGTAAGCGTTTCTATAAGCATCCCACATACTTTTATATACCCCCTCTTTCACAGATAAAATATTATGTTTTCCACATTGCACAATCCGGCCTTCTTTCATGACAACAATCTGATGAGCTGATACAATAGAAGACAAACGGTGAGCTATTACAATAACCGTCTTGTCTTTTATCAAAGACTGCAAGGCCATTTGCATCTTATACTCGTTTTCCGGATCAGCAAAAGCAGTGGCTTCGTCCAGTACTAGTATCGGCGCATTCTTCAAGATGGCGCGTGCCACGCATATCCGTTGCGCCTCACCGCCCGAAAGAAATATACCTTTATCCCCAATTTTAGTATCATAACCATCTGGCAACCGTTCTATGAAATCATGGCATTGGGCGGCTTCAGCAGCAGCTATCACCGCTTCTTTACCGGCAGAAGGAGAACCGATGGCAATGTTTTCATACAGCGTATCATAAAACAAGAAAGTGTCTTGAAAGACAAACGATACGGTATCCATCAACTCTGCTGTTGCTATTTGCTTGATATTCACACCACCGATAAGGATTTCGCCCTGCTCTACATCCCAAAAACGCGGTATCAAGTTGGCTACCGTCGATTTACCGCTACCAGATGGTCCTACGAGCGCAGTTATTTCCCCTTGCTGTGCCTTGAAATTGATATCATGCAAGACTTTCGTCCGTGTTCCCAGTTCTGTGTTCTCATAAAAAAATGACACATGACGAAATTCTACATCATACCTCTCCGGCACTTGTGGATGTTCCGGCTCGGGAATAGGTTGCCTCTCCAGTATGCGGTCAATACGTGCTACCCCCTCATTGATTTCCCGTGTGTTCCCGCCCAAGAAAGTCAATTTGTAAATAGGTGAAGCCACCCCTGGTCCCATAATAATAAAAAACAACCATACCGCAGCCAGTGACAAAGATTGCGGGTTGGCATTCAGCAACAGGATACCCATTGGAAGAATGAATGTCACCATTGAACCAAGCAGAACAGTAAAGGCAATCATCCCGTTCTCGTAGGTATCACAGCATTTCAAAGCAAATGTCTTGTATGCCTGTATCTCTGCATTGAACTGGCGGAACGAGTATACACTTTGCCCAAAAATCTTTACTATAGGCATTCCACGGACATATTGTACTGCAGAAGTACTCATCCTTTCCTGTGCATCGTAATAGACACGCATAAACTCCTTCGCTTTCTTTCCCATAAAATTGGAAAATTGCAGGAAAAGGCTTAATACGACAACTGTCAAGCACGCCACTGTCAACCATACATTTAATGAGAAGAAAATGACAAACATCACTGCCACCGTAGCTATCACATTTACCAAATCGGGGATAGTATGTGCAATGAATCCCTCTATCTTCTCGATGTTCTGATCCATCGTTTTCTTGATGGACCCGATGGAAGTGTTGTTCAAATAGCCCAACGGAAGTTTACCGATATGTTCGGACAAACGGACACGCAACCCATACAAGATTCGGAATGCGGCTACGTGAGAGGACATAAGGGCAGCGTACAGCAAAACCAATCCGCCGACAAGTCCACCTAGTGCGACCCATCCCCAACGTATCATTTCAGTTCCATTTGCCAAAACAGGATTGCTGCCATGCGACAACAACTCTTTCAGCACCTCATAGACAGCCCAATAGGGCACAAGCATACACATGGCACTACCTACCGACAGCAAACCTGCCAGCAGAAGCAACCCTTTCTTCTGTCCCGCAATCTCTAACAAACGGGGCAATCCTTCTTTCTTCTTTTTCATATAATTGTACTATATCAAACGGATTATTAGTGAACGGTATTCAAATTTGTTCATAAAAAAGGAGGAAGCCTCCGTAAAGACTTCCTCCTTTCCTGCTGCCTTACTGTAGCAACCAGTCTGTATATATAAATTTTACCTGTCATATTCGAATAATGGCCCTCCAACCTTGAATCTCAAATAGAATATAATTGTGTAAAATAGCTTTCATTTCCTGTTTCGCTATTGAATGCCTCAAAAGCTCCTCAAACATAGTAAACATCCATACAGTATGCAAATGGATTATAAAATCGGGAATAGCTATATTTATCATCGGGTACTTTCTCTGCATCACCGTAAACCATACTTTGACTAATTCGGTTGAACGGTCTGTATAATTCTCCCGAAAATGTTCCAATGAAGAACCTTGCGCACGAAATAACAGTATTTTCATCAATCTGTGGTGGGTGTCATACAAGGAAATATATTCGTTTATACAGGTTTCCAAGTATTTTTCCGACCTCATCATCATAATATCCTCGCCCTGTATTCCATGATGTTCCTGCAACAGCATTTCCAACGCATACAAAACCGGACGGACAACTTCATGAAACAGCTCATCCTTACTTTTAAAGTAGTTGTAAATATTTCCCACCCCAACACCTACATCCACAGCTATCTCACGCATAGAAGTCTTGGAATAACCTTTCAACTCAAATTGTCGTTTGGCTACATCCAAAATACGGCTACGTATGTTATCCTTCAATATTTGCATGTATAGTCAGCTGTGATTCTGTTTTTATGACGGCAAAGGTAATGAGCTTATCATTATCTGACAATACCTATTTTTAGGGATTTTACCCTCTCTAAAAGCTACAAACAGGTTTCTATAGCCTCAGCCAAATCTTCATAACTTGCCAACGGGTTATCCGTGAAAACACTACGGATAACCAACTCTTTATCTATGACATAAACACGAGGTATTCCCGATTTAGCAAACTGATAGTATACCGTGCGGTTTTCTTGGGCCGAATAGGGCAAGGTCAAATGATTTTCGTCCCAATAACGGACAATCTCTGCCGAACTCTCTTCCCTGCTAATACAAACCATCTGGATTCTTCGACCGTAATCCGTATATATTCTTTGCAGCACAGGAAGTTCTTCCCGGCAGTCCGGACACCCCGTATGAAAAAACACAATCAAAGAAACCTCTCCTTTCAGAGTTTCGGAAGTTATTATTTGTCCATCATCCATTACCACAGAGAAAACAGGAATGCTCTCTCCTGTTTGTAAATCAACAGTACCTTCCTCCACATCATCATCAATACACGCCGTACACATTACACAGGTCCAAAGCAGAAAACAGACCGTTTTTATCCAATTCTTCATTTTCATTTCTATTTTTCTTCTTTACAAATTTAGATATAAATCACGATTTATATGCCAGTGCAATAAGAAAAAGTCAAGACCCCCCCTATCTTTATAGCGTGAGAGGTCTCAGCGTGTGAGCCTCCCAATTATTGTTTAACGAGCTCAGTATCTCAAAATGTTATCGCCTATGAGAATAGTATGTGGTCTTGACGTTCACAAAGATAGTGTATTTGCCTGTATTTTGAACGAGAATGGAGAGAAATTTGAATGTAAATTTGGTGTTTTGACACCTGAATTGGAAGAATTGCACCAGTTACGTAAGCATTCGGCCTCGTGCGTGTTTCTCTCCAAGCTATAATAAAGTCAAAAGCCAGACATGCTTCGTCTGGCTTTTGACTTTATTATAGCTTTCCTGTTTATCCTTTCCAATTAAATGGCAGTAAATCGGCGTAATCGTTTTTCTCTTCTCTTTCTTTCTCCTGTACCCTAATCAGCACGTCCTGCATCCATAGTTTTGGGTTCACCTTATTTTCCCTACAGCATCCCATCAGGGAAAAGAAAATTGCCGCTGCATGTGCTGCCTCATGTGATCCGGAGAAGAGCGTATTTTTTCTGTTTAAAGTCAACGGCCTTATAGAACGCTCCACCGGATTATTGTCAATGCAGAACTGTGCGTCATTGACATATCCGGACAGTTGTTCAAAGCGTGTGTACATATAGAACATGGCCTTGGCAATAGGCGATTTATCGACCGTATGTCCATATTCCTCCTTGCACCATTTTTCCAGTTCTTTGATAATA
>ENA-OWOU01001331-OWOU01001331.1-gut-metagenome-genome-assembly--contig:-NODE-1331-length-10460-cov-3.950881_pt1 | contig 10460 bp, 7 predicted proteins | sample MGYA00248248_ERZ651801 | MGnify/ENA primary metagenome ERZ651801 (study PRJEB26908, sample SAMEA4031710) | gut metagenome | biome: gut; feature: normal infant; material: stool | place: China | collected 2015... | reverse complement strand
GGAAGTCATAACAATGACGGAAATACAGCATTTTTGCTTAACGAAATTTTAAGACACTGTGCCGAAAAGGGTGCAGAAACTGAAATTTGCAGTGTCAGTGAGGCGATTATGGATACAAAAACACCGTTTTGCGTAGCCTGTTCAACGCCTTGTACAAAAAAGTGCTATAAAGATACAAAACTTGATACATTATTTGATAAAATCGAAAGAGCTGATTTTGTTGTTTTCGGAAGTCCTGTTTATTTTGGGTCTATGACAGGTCAGATGAAATGTTTTTTTGACAAGACAAGGGACGCAAGAGCTAATAAAAAGTGGCTCGGAAAGCCTATGGCGGCGGTAACTGTCGGTGCGTCAAAGTACGGCGGTCAGGAAAGGACTTTGGAGCATATTCATTCATGCGCGCTTGTTTCGGGTATGACGCTTATAGGCAACAGCTCTGTATCGGGTATGGGACATTTCGGTGTATCTGCTCAGAAACCGGCAAATGAAGATACATATGCTATAAATCAATGCAAGATTTTAGCAGAAAGAATAATTGAAACGATAAGATAAGTATATTTTTACGCATTATGTGTGAAAATAGTACCATTGATAAAAGGAGGTGACGGTGTGCCAAGAAGAATTTCGGACGATATGATAGCACAAATATGTGATGAAAATGACATAATTGACTATGTATCGAGATATGTACAATTAAAAAAATCGGGACGTGATTACAGCGGACTTTGTCCGTTTCATCATGAAAAAACACCGTCATTCCATGTAAGTCAGGAGAAACAGCTTTTTCACTGCTTCGGATGCGGTGCGAGCGGTAATTTGGTGCAGTTCGTAATGCGTACAGAAAATCTTGACTTTATTGATGCGTTGAAGTTGCTTGCCGACAATGCAGGTATAATAATTCCCGAAGATGACGGAAATTTTTCGGACGCATCGCATGAAAAGAAGAAACGTATTTTGGCGATGAACAAACTTTCAGCGAGATTTTTTTATAATTGTCTGCGTGATAAAAACATAGGCGAAAAAGGTCAAAAGTATTTTGCAAAACGTAATATACCTTGGAAAACGGTTACGGTATACGGTTTGGGATATGCACCCGAAGGACACGATCATTTGCTTAAATATTTGACTTCGCAAGGGTTTAAAACAGAAGAAATTGTCGAGGGCGGACTTGCCGTAAGCCGTGAGGGCAGAATATACGATAAATTCAGAGATCGTGTTATGTTTCCGATAATTGACGTTAGAGGAAATGTTATCGGTTTCGGCGGTCGAATTATGCACGACAATAAAGAGATTAACGGTTATAAAATACCTAAATATCTGAATTCGCCCGAAACACCTGTTTTTGATAAAGGCAGAAACTTATTTTCACTCAACTTGGCGAAAAATGCAAAATCATCGGAGATAATACTGTGTGAGGGATATATGGATGTAATATCCGTATATCAAGCCGGTATAAAAAATATTGTTGCAACGCTCGGTACGGCTATTACGGAAAATCAAGCTAAATTGATGTTGCGTTACGGCAGTGAAATACTGATATGTTACGACAGTGATGAGGCAGGTACAAAAGCGGCGTTAAGAGCCATTGACATAATAAACAATGTAGGCGGCAGAGCAAGGGTGATACGGCTTAAAAATGCCAAAGACCCCGATGAATACATAAACAAAAACGGAGTTGAAAAATTCAAAGAGGCGGTAAAGAATGCGATGCCTGCCACTGAATTTAAGATTTCTTTGATAAAAAAGCAGTACGACGTAACGAGTACGGACGGTAAGATACTGTTTATAGATGAGGTAGTAAACATATTTACAAAATTAAAAGATGCCGTTGAGGTAGACGCCTATATAACGAAAGTCGCGGAGGATACTGGAATAAGCCGAGAGGCGATAGCAAGCAAATACCGCGAAAAAATATCAAAGGGCAGTTATAAAAGAATACCGACTAAAAATGAGTATCAGAAAAAAGTCGAACAAAGAAAGCGTGAAACAACGAAAAATCAAATGGTTACAAGCAGTTTGCTTGAAGCTGAAAAACGGCTTTTGGGACTTATATCGCAAAGTAAAAAACTTTATAAAATGTCGTCGGCGCATATTAAAGCCGAGGAATTTTCAACAGATGTGTACAGACGTTTGGCGAAAAGTATGTATGTCAGCTATGAAAACGGAATGTCACCCGATCCGGCAATGATGTTAAATGATTTTTCGGGTGACGATTTGAGTGAGGCGTCGGAAGTTTTTTATAATCTTGAAGTTTACAGCGGTGACGAAGAAACCGTCAAAGAACTTTTATATACAATTAAATTGGAGAAGTTGAATATGCATATCAATGCCGAAACAGACCCTACGAATTTGATGGATTTGTTTAAGCAACGTGAAGAACTTCTAAATGAGAAAAATACTTGGGAGGAATAGTTTAATGCAGGAAAAGATGAAAGACATTAAAAGAGAACTTATCGAAAAAGGTAAGAAAAAAGAGGTACTTACTTTTAAGGAAATAAGTGACGCTTTTGAAGACATTGAAGTGACACCGGAAGAAATAGAAAGACTTTATGACGTTTTTGAAAAAGAATCTATCGAACTTGTTGAAGATTTGGATAAGGAACTTGAAGAAATCGAAGTAAGTAAGGAAGAACTTGAGGACTTGTCTGTTCCGGAGGGTATCAATATTGATGACCACGTTAAAATGTACCTAAAAGAAATAGGTAAAGTTAATCTGCTTACTCCCGAGGAAGAGTTGTCACTTGCCAAAAGAATGGCAGACGGTGAAACAGCAAAAGAACAGCTTGAAGAAATTGGCGAGGATATAGACGAAGATACTAAAAAACAGATTGATTTATTGATTGCGGACGGCGAAAAAGCAAAGAAAAGCTTGGCAGAGGCTAACTTGCGTCTTGTTGTAAGTATAGCAAAGCGTTATGTCGGTCGCGGTATGCTTTTCCTTGACCTTATTCAAGAGGGAAATCTCGGTCTTATCAAGGCGGTTGATAAGTTTGACTATACAAAGGGTTATAAATTCTCAACATATGCGACATGGTGGATAAGACAAGCTATCACAAGAGCCATTGCGGATCAAGCGCGTACAATCAGAATACCTGTTCATATGGTTGAAACCATCAACAAACTTGTAAGGGTTTCAAGACAGCTTGTGCAGGAGCTTGGCCGTGAACCTACGCCTGAAGAACTTGCAAAAGAACTAAATATGCCTGTTGATAAAGTACGTGAAATTTCAAAGATTTCACAAGAGCCTGTTTCGCTTGAAACTCCTATCGGCGAAGAAGAGGACAGCCATCTTGGCGACTTTATTCCGGATGAGGATGCGCCTGCACCATCAGAGGCGGCAAGTTTTGTACTTCTAAAAGAACAGCTTGGAGCGGTTTTGGAAACATTGTCTGAAAGAGAGGCGAAAGTTTTAAGACTTCGCTTCGGTCTTGACGACGGACGTGCAAGAACGCTTGAAGAAGTGGGTAAGGAATTTGATGTAACAAGAGAAAGAATAAGACAGATTGAGGCAAAGGCACTAAGAAAACTTCGTCACCCGAGCAGAAGTAAGAAATTAAAAGATTTTCTTGATTAATAACTAAAAAAGCAATACCAAAAGTGTATTGCTTTTTGCAAATGATTTTATAAACACGGAGGATATTATGGATTGGATTAAAGTATCTATATTTACGACATCAGAGGGGATTGAGCCTTTGAGCGGAAGACTGTATCAGCTTGGGATAACAGGTCTTGAAATTGAGGACGAAAAAGATTTTAAAGATTTTCTTGAAAACAATAAACAGTATTGGGATTATGTCGATGATGAGCTGATTAAGGAAAAAGAGGGTGAAACGGAAGTAATCGCCTATGTCAGTGATAATGCGGCAGGTCACGAGATGCTTATGGCAATCAGAAATACTGTTGCTGAAATGAAGCAACTTGATGATGAAAATGAGTTTGGTAGACTTGAAATTCATATTGACAATATGAAGGAAGAAGATTGGGCGAATAACTGGAAGAAGTATTTTCATCCGTTGGAAGTAGGCGAAAAAATTCTTATCAAGCCTGAATGGGAAGAACTTAAAGACAATACCGACAGAATTGTATTCAATATAAATCCAGGTATGAGTTTCGGTACAGGCGGACACTATACAACACAACTTTGTATCGAAACACTTGAAAAATACATAAAACCGGGCGTTAAAGTGCTTGATTTGGGCTGCGGCAGCGGTATTTTGTCAATTATATCATTGTTGTTGGGTGCAGACAGTGCGTTTGCGATTGATATTGACCCGAATGCGGTTGATATTGCATATCAGAACGCAGGCATGAATGATGTCGACATATCGAAATATACGGTTAAAGCCGGAGATATAATTACAAACACAGAATTGCAAAATGAAATTGCACAAAATGAATATGACGTTGTTGTGGCAAATATTGTTGCAGATGTCATTATAGCACTTGCTCCAAAAGCACGTGAATATATGAAAAAAGGCGGCGTGTTTATTACTTCGGGAATAATTGAGGACAGAGTAGACGATGTTAAAGCGGCACTTGAAAAATGCGGCTTTGAAATAGATTCAATCAAGCAAAGAAAAGATTGGGTATCTATTGTTTGTAAATAACATTAACGGTGAAAGGAATGATAAAAAATGCTTGAATTAAAGAATAATATTTTTTATGTGGGAGTGAAAGACCCTACACTAAGAACATTTGATATTTTTATGGAAACGGAATACGGTACGACATATAATGCGTATCTTGTAAAGGGTGAAAAAACGGCACTTATAGAAACAGCACACGAAAAGTTACTTGATTCGTATATTTCAAATATCGAAGAAATAATGCCTGTTTCTGAGATTGATTATTTGATATGCAATCATACAGAGCCTGACCATTCGGGAAGTGTCAAGAAGATACTTGAATTAAATCCTGATATTGAAGTTGTGGGCAGTATTGCGGCTATAAGAAATCTAAAAGAAATAACAAATATGACTTTTAAGGAACATATTGCAAAAGACGGTGCAGAGCTTGATTTGGGTGACGGAAAGGTATTGAAATTCTGTATAGTTCCTAATTTGCATTGGCCTGATACCATGGTGACATATCTTGAAAGTGAAAAGACACTTTTCAGCTGTGACGTATTTGGTGCACACTATTGTGAGGACGCAGTTGTTGACGAGGATATAATTTACTACGATAAGTATGAAAAGGCAATGAAAGTTTATTATGACTGCATTGTATCGCCGTTTAATGCTTTTGTTGTCAAGGCACTTGAAAAGTTGTCGGCACTTGATATTGAAATGGTTTGTAACAGTCACGGACCTGTACTTAAAAAATATATAGCAGAAGCCATTAAAAAGTATTCGGCTTGGAGTGCACCAAAAGTTACAGAGAAAAAAACAGTCGCAATATTCTATGCGTCGGCTTACGGATATACAAAGAAAATGGCAGACACTATTGAAAAAACGCTTAATTCTTGTGATTTTGATGTTAAAGAATATGACGTTGCCGAAATCAACGACGAAATGATAACGGCACTTCACAGTGCGGACGCACTTGTATTCGGTACACCAACAATCAACAGAAATGCGGTAAAGCCTGTATGGGATATTATTTCTTCGATTGACCTTGTTAATATGAAGAATAAGCCTTGCTTTGTATTTGGCTCATACGGCTGGGGCGGTGAAGGTATTCAGTTGGTGCATAATCATCTTGAATTGCTTAAACTAAAGCCTTTTGAAAAGCCGTTCGGTTGTATATTCAATCCGTCAGACGAAAAACTTGCCGAACTTGAAGATTATACAAAGAAATTTGCGGAAACGATATAAAACAAAAGCAGAGTCATAAGATATGACTCTGCTTTTTTGTATTTGACAAATCGACAAATTTGTTATAAAATTATGCCTACTGAAATAATAGGAAATATATTTGGGGATAGGAAATAATTATGAGCATAACAATAGAAGAATTGAATAAATTGGATAAAGACACATATCAAATTATAGATATTCGTGACAAAGAGGAAGTTCAAAAAGACGAAATGCCGGGAGCGGTTTATGTTCCGTCAGATGAAATAGAAACAAGCGAAAAGGTTGATTTATCCAAAAAACTGATTATTTGCTGCAGAATAGGTAAAATCAGCATAGACGTTGCGGAGCGGCTAAGAGAAAAAGGCATTGACGCGGTGAACCTTGAGGGCGGATATACTGCATGGCTGTTGGATTCGATAAAGCGAAAAGAGGCCGAGAGCATAAGTCGTGACGTTGAACAAAGTATAAGAAAAAAATTCCGTAAAAAAATTTGGCGTATGTTTGCAAAAGCAATTAATACTTACGATTTGGTTAAAGAGGGCGACAAGATTGCGGTCTGTATATCGGGCGGAAAAGACTCAATGCTTATGGCAAAACTTTTTCAGGAACTTAAACTTCACAATAAATTTGAATTTGAAGTGAAATTCTTGGTTATGGATCCCGGTTACAGTCCTGAAAACCGTAAGGTTATAGAGGAAAATGCAAGGAAATTGAATATCCCTATAACTATTTATGAATCCGATATATTTGAGTCGGTTTATAATGTTGAAAAGTCTCCTTGCTATTTGTGTGCAAGAATGAGAAGGGGATATTTGTATAAATTCGCAAAGGATATGGGCTGTAATAAAATTGCGTTGGGACATCACTATGACGATGTAATTGAAACGATATTAATGGGAATGTTGTATTCGGGACAGGTGCAAACAATGATGCCGAAACTTCACAGCACAAACTATGAGGGAATGGAACTTATACGACCGCTTTATTTAATTCGTGAGCAGGATATAAAATCGTGGTGTCGATATAACGATTTGCATTTTATACAATGTGCCTGCAAGTTTACGGATACTTGTACAACGTGTAATAACGAAGAAAACCGTTCAAAGAGAGTTGAAATAAAAGAACTTATAAAAACGTTGAAACAGGTAAATCCGTACGTTGAGGGGAATATATTCAAAAGTGTTGAAAACGTCAGTTTAGAGGCGATTGTTGCGTACAAAATTGACGGTGTGAAACACAGTTTTCTTGAAACGTACGACGAAGAATAACTATATGTTGTACCGTTCAATTTGGCATTACACAACAAAATCCAAACAAAACAAGAATTTTGAAATGAAAAAGAAATAAATATTCACAAACTATTTTCACAATGACTATTGATTTATTTGGCAAAATAGTATAAAATAATAAGTAACAAAACATAATATGTTTTATATGAAATTTAGGAGGCAATATATAATGAGCAATATTAGGTTTGACTATTCAAAAGCACTTCCGTTTGTCGGACAGCATGAGATTGATAATATGGCTGAATATGTTAAAGAGGCACATAATATGCTTCATAACAAAACCGGTGCAGGTAACGATTTTCTTGGTTGGGTAAACTTGCCTACGGATTATGATAAAGAAGAATTTGCAAGAATTAAAAAAGCGGCTGAAAAGATTCGCTCTGATTCAGATGTACTTGTTGTAATCGGTATAGGCGGTTCGTACCTTGGTGCAAGAGCGGCTGTTGAAATGTTACAACATTCATTCTATAATGCTCTTGACAAAGACAAGAGAAAAGGCCCTGCTATTTTCTTTGCCGGAAATAACATCAGTTCGACATATATGGCTGATTTGCTTGAAACAGTAGAGGGTAAAGATATTTCAGTAAACGTAATATCAAAATCCGGAACAACAACAGAACCTGCTATTGCGTTCAGAATATTTAAAGACTTGCTTGAAAAGAAGTACGGCAAGGAAGGTGCAAAAGAAAGAATTTATGCAACAACAGATAAAGCTCGCGGTGCATTGAAGTCGCTTGCAGATGAAGAAGGTTACGAAACATTTGTTATCGCTGACGACATCGGCGGCAGATACTCTGTTCTTACTGCAGTAGGTTTACTTCCGATTGCAGCGGCAGGTATTGATATTGACAAGATGATGCAGGGTGCAAAAGAGGCACAGGATGAATATGCTAATCCAAATCTTTCAGAAAACCAATGTTATCAATATGCGGTTGTAAGAAATGCACTTGCAAGAAAAGGCAAGACTGTTGAAATGATGGTTAATTATGAGCCTGCACTTCACTATTTCGGCGAATGGTGGAAACAGCTTTACGGCGAAAGTGAAGGTAAGGACAACAAGGGTATTTTCCCTGCGGCGGCAGACTTCTCAAGTGACCTACATTCAATGGGACAATACATTCAAGAAGGACAAAGAATTTTGTTTGAAACAGCTTTGCTTGTTGAAAATCCTCGCAAGAATATTGAAATTCAAGCAACAGAGGATAATATTGACGGACTTAATTTCCTTGCAGGCAAGACTATCGACTATGTAAATTCAAAAGCCGCACAGGGTACTGCTTTGGCTCATACAGACGGTCAAGTTCCTAACCTTGCGGTTATTGTACCTGCGCTTGACGCATATAATTTCGGTAAAATGGTATATTTCTTTGAAAAGGCTTGCGGTCTTTCAGGATATTTGCTTGGGGTAAATCCTTTTGATCAACCGGGTGTTGAAGCATACAAAAAGAATATGTTTGCACTTCTTGGTAAGCCGGGTTACGAAAGCGAAAAGGACGCTCTTGAGGCAAGATTAAAGTGAAATCAGAGAGGGCGACTCTCAGAAAATAAAAATTTATTATAAAGGAGGAAGGTTAACATGGTTGAACTTCTAATTGGAAAAAAAGGCACCGGTAAGACAAAGGCTCTTATTGAGAAAGTGAACAACGCTCTAACGGTTGCAAAGGGCAACGTTGTTTTTATCAGCAACGACACAAACAGAAATATTTTTGATGTAAAGTCAAAGGCGAGAATGGCAGACACATCAGAGTTTGAAATTAAGTCATATGATGAATTCCTTGGATTTATCAGCGGTATTATAAGCCGTGACTTCGATATTACAAACATTTTTGTTGACGGTATTTTCAAAATTGTCGGCTCGGACAATCTTGACGGATTTGAATCATTCCTTAACAGACTTGAGACTATGAGCCAAAAGTTTGAAATCACATTTGTAATATCGGTAAGCATAGATGCTGAAACAGCACCTGATTACATAAAGAAATTAGCGTAAGACGCGGAAAAAACAAAGGTGCCTGTATGAATTTAACGTATGAAAATTTGTACAGGCACGATTAATTATTTGGAGGTTTTGATTAATGCAGTATCATAGTACGAGGGATAAGAGCATATCTGTAAGTTCGGCAGAGGCTATAAAAACAGGACTTAGTGCAGAGGGCGGACTTTTTGTTCCGGAAAGCTTTCCTTCAGTTAGTTTAGATGAGATTAAAAATTTGGCGTCAAAGTCATATAACGAAAGAGCATATTTTGTACTTAGCAAGTTCCTTTCGGACTTCACAGAAGAAGAACTTAAAAAGTGCATAGACAGTGCATATACAAAGGAAAAGTTTGAAACAGAGAGCATTGCTCCTGTTTATAAACTTAACGATACAACATATTTCCTTGAATTATGGCACGGTCCGACTTGTGCTTTTAAGGATATGGCACTTCAAATTCTTCCTCATCTTCTTACAACATCAATGAAAAAGACTAATGAAGATAAAGAAATCGTAATCCTTGTTGCAACGTCGGGTGATACAGGTAAGGCTGCACTTGAAGGCTTTAAAGATGTTGCAGGCACAAGAATTATCGTATTCTATCCTGACAACGGTGTAAGTGAAATTCAAAAGCTTCAAATGGTTACTCAAGAGGGTAATAACGTAAGTGTTGCCGCGGTTAAGGGTAACTTTGACGATGCTCAAAGCGGTGTTAAGAAGATATTTACAGACACTGATTATAAAAATCTTCTTGACAGAAATCAATTTAAGCTTTCATCTGCAAACTCAATCAACTGGGGCAGACTTGTTCCTCAGATTGTATATTATTTCTCATCATATGCAGAGCTTGTAAAGAATAACGAAATTGAAATCGGCGATAAGATTAATGTTGTCGTTCCAACAGGTAACTTCGGTAATATTCTTGCCGCATATTATGCAAAGAAAATGGGCTTGCCAATCGCTAAGTTTATTTGTGCGTCGAATGAAAATAATGTTTTGACAGATTTCATAAAGACCGGTGTTTATAATAAGAACAGAGATTTCCATACAACAATCTCACCGTCAATGGACATTCTTATTTCAAGTAACCTTGAAAGATTTCTTTATGACCTTACAGGTTGTGACGATAAACTTGTCAGCGAATGGATGAAAGAGCTTAACACTAATGGCAGCTATGAAGTTTCAGCTGACGTTAAGGCAAAAATGCAGGAAATGTTTACTGCAGGTTGCTGTGATGATGCAGAAACAATGGCTACAATTAAAAAGTGTGCGTCTGAATATGATTATGTTATTGATACTCACACTGCCGTTGCAAAGTCTGTTTACGATAAGTATGTTGCTCAAACAGGCGACACAACAAAGACAATTATTGCATCAACTGCAAGTCCGTTCAAGTTTAATCA
>ENA-OWOU01001329-OWOU01001329.1-gut-metagenome-genome-assembly--contig:-NODE-1329-length-10460-cov-31.971010_pt1 | contig 10460 bp, 10 predicted proteins | sample MGYA00248248_ERZ651801 | MGnify/ENA primary metagenome ERZ651801 (study PRJEB26908, sample SAMEA4031710) | gut metagenome | biome: gut; feature: normal infant; material: stool | place: China | collected... | reverse complement strand
TCATCAACAATGCTGACTGTTAAGATGGGAGAAGAGGGTGCAGTAGCGGTGAATCTGGCTGTTAGAGTTCTGTTAGAACTAACACCTCATTATTATTGTGCATATTCATGTTAATAGAGTATGTATTCTACAGTTCTATCTTTCTGCCACTAAATAGGTTATATAAATTAAAAAGTCTTTTGTTAGACAGTATAGGCCGTAGTGACGGCCTTTCATGTCTGTTTCGTGGTAATTTCCACGTGATAGATAGTGTTAATTATTCGGCTTTCCCCGTGCGTGAGCATCGGGAAAGCTTTCATTTACCGGAATTGAACAATAATAAATACTTCATCTTATGTACGGAAAATTGAGAATGTCGTTTATTTCGTTAGTGTTGTTTTTATGCAGCACGCAATGCTTCGGGCAGTTTTATTCTGCAAGGACTAATATCCTTGGTCTTGTTACGGGTAATCTTAATGCGGAGTTTGGTATGACTTTGAACAAGAAGTTTTCTCTTCATCTTCCTGTTCAGTACAATCCTTTCATTTACAGCAAGAGTAACAATACTAAATTCCAGAACCTGACAGTTCTTCCCGGTGTCCGCTATTGGCTTCGTGAGAGCTTTCGCGATCCGTTTGTTGGTTTCTCGTTGATTGCCAGCCGTTACAACATCGGCAATATCTGGGACAAGTACCGTTATGACGGTTGGGGCTTGGGTGCTGGTCTGTCCTTCGGGTGGACCTATCCGATGGCTCCCCGCTGGAACTTTGAATGGGAGCTTGGCCTTGCCGCGTTTTGGGCCAACTATGACAAGTCTCTCTGCAAGACCTGCGGCTATAAGTTTGACCATGAGAGGAAAGTGTACCTGATACCCCATAAGATTTCAGTGAACCTTATTTATCTATTCTGACGGTTAGGGAAGTAAATATCAATTGGAAGGAGGAAAATAGAATAATGACGTATTTCGTTAACGATCTGTCTCTGTATAGTCCTAAAAACAGGGCATGCAAGAAATTATTGGATTTTATCAGTCAGTTTGAACATGTCCTTATCAAGGATGACTGCTCTCTGGATGCTTTGTCATCTTTGATTGAAGATAGAATCCGGGAAATCAATACTTCGCATCCTAAATTGCGGCCTATCTGCTATTCCCGGAATCATTCCCTTCAACGTATTACGGCGTCTGTCTTGCCGGCTTCCGGTGTACCGGATTATGTGTTCATCATGGATTTCTGCCAAGTGCGCAGCATTTTCCAGTATTCTGAAAAAGCGTCTGTTGTTCCAGGTGTCTGCCGTGTTTGCGGGTGTACTGAAAATGACCCTTGTTATCATCCGGATTACGGAACCTGCTGGTGGGCTGATGAAGAGCATACACTCTGTTCCCATTGTGCAGAAAAAAGAATCGCAGAAGATCCGCTAACAGCTCACTGTGTAAATACAAAGGAGGATGGGAGATGATGGCTTTATATATTGTGTTGCTTGGCGTTTTTCTGGCTGTTATCTTGCTGTGCGTTCTGCTCAGCGTTCATATGGCCATTGAGGTCGAAGCTGATTATGATGATTTCTGATGAATTATTAACATATAAAAATAGAGAACTATGTTACAATCACAAGTAATTGGTAACCTGGGAGCGGATGCTGCCGTGGAAAAAGACAATGCGGACAGACAGTACGTGTGTTTCAGTATGGCACATAAGGAGTTTGGCAAGGATCATAATGGGCAGATGACGGAAAGGACGGTCTGGCTACAGATAAGGTGGTACGGCTATACGGAAAAGATGCTTGCCTGTCTGAAGAAAGGGACAAAAGTTTTCGTGAGTGGACGTATGTCCGTGAAAGCATACCTGGATAACAGCGGTAATCCGCAGCCGTCGCTCAATATATCCGCCACTGAGATAGAACTGTGTGGGACAAAACCTGATAGTGCATGTTCGTGATATTGGGAAGAGATGCCATGAGTGACTGTGAAGAGGGACTGACAGAGTATCTGAAGGGTGTCTGGCTCAAGATCCGTTCCGGACTTTCGCTAATGCTTGGCATTATCATTCTGATGAATCTTCTGTATGTTATGATTGTATTACTAAAGCATTGGAAAAATGATTGATAAAAGGAGACTGTTCCTATTTGGTACCCTTTCCACGCTTGTGCTGAGCTGCAGCACTCCCATTGTTTCCGTTTTAGAGAAAAACGGTGTCCAACGTGTGGGGCTGACGCAGATCCAGCGCCAGCCTAACAAAAAGAGGGTACAGCCGGCTGTGATCGACACTACGCAGGTATATAGCAGGGAGACGATGCGGAAGTTGAAGGAGGGCTTCACGGAATATGAAAAGGATGATAATGGCGAGGAAATCCTGAGCGTATCGCTTGCTGACGTGCAGATTGTCGCAAAAAGCAAGAATGTTGCCGAGCGTGCGGGCAAGATTGCCATAGATTTCAAGGTTGATGTCCCGGCGGCCCTGATAGATAACAAGTGGCAAGTACAGTTGTCTCCGGTAGCATACAAGAACGGCAAGAGGATATGCTTTGACAAGATACTTCTTTCCGGCGCCCAGTTCCTCAGACAGCAGGAAAAGGGGTATCGGATGTACCAGAACTTCATAAGTTCCATTATTCCTGACAGCGCGTACATGCAGTTGCTGTTTGATGCAAAGGGCTATCGGAAGGCCCTTTTTGACATTGAGGAACAGTTCTATTATGCCTGGAGGAAAGAACAGTTGTCACAGACCCGCTTTATTGACTGGAAGAGTGTCCGCAACAGACGCAATCTACTGTTCAACGGTGTAATGGAACGCAACCGTGCGGCAGTGAGACCTGACAACTGGAAAACCGTTCTTCCCGCGTACTGGCTGGAGAGGGAAGTCGCCAATGCTCCAGGACATTGGGGAAATTATCTTTCCCCTGAATACCGGTTTGAACAGCGGCTTATTACGAAAGAGGACTCGGTGGAGATACAGAAACGTTTCTTTGACTGGAAAAAGAAGGCGGAGAATGAACGGAAAAAGGCCTTGACCCAAGAAAAATACAATGAATATGTCCGGTTTCCCAAGGAGCCATGCCGCCTGGATACCGTAATACAGAACGGTGACCGGTTTGAATACTACTATTCGCAGAATATCGAGGCGGATGAGAATATACGTAAGATTGACGTGACTATAGACGGTATCGTGGTTGCAATGGACGAGAGCCGTTATCAGTTGCCCCAGAGCGACACGCTTACCTACTATATATCCTCAATGGTACAGTTCCTGGACCATGCGCCCAGATACAAACGGATAATAGTCTCCCGTCATGCTACTGCCAACCAAACCGCTTTTATCAGCTATAAGGCGGGTTCCTCGCTGTTTGACGAACGGATAGGGAACAACAAGGAAGAGATAGACAAGGTGATGGGGACGATGCACAAACTGACATATACTGGTGAGCTGGTACTTGACAGTGTGCATATGTGTGCCACATCCTCACCGGAAGGTACAGACTATCTGAACATGCAGCTGGCCAGACAACGTGCAAAACAGCTCAAGTCGTATCTGATACAGCGTACGGATGACAGGGAAGCAGTCGCCCTTTTCCGTGCCGATGCGATAGGGGAGGACTGGACAAAGCTTGTCGGTCTCATCCGCAATGACTCGAATATTACGCAGCGCAGCGCGATATTGAATGCCATTGCATCTGTCAAGGAGAACGATGCCCGCGAGGAGGTACTCAAGAATTTCCATGATTACCGGTACATAAGGGAGAAACTGTATCCGCAGCTGCGTGCAGTGAATTTCCAGTTCCATCTGCACCGTAGTGAGATGGTGAAGGATACCATTCATACAACCGTTATAGACACAGCTTATATGGATGCTGTCAAACAGCTGGAGAACCGGCAGTACAAGGCCGCCCTGCCGGTACTCAGTGAATACAATGACCATAATACGGCAGTCTGTCTGATGAGCCTCGGATATGACCGCCAGGCTGTCGAGATACTGCGCTCCCTGCCGCAGAACGAGGATACCCTTTATCTGCTTGCGATTCTGTATGTACGTGAAAAGAGGTTTGAGGATGCGGTGTCCGCTTTCAGTGAGGCGTGCCGTCTTGATCCCGGGAAATGGTTCAGGGGAAACCTTGATCCGGAAATCTATCAGCTAATAAATGACTATAACTTAAATTTTGAGCAATGAGAAGAAACTTGAAAATCTTATTTTATGCCAGCCTTGCCGTATTGTTCTCTTCTTGTGAGAATCTTTTCAAGGAAGAGTGTGAGGCCAAGGGGTTTCTTTCCGCCACAGTGTCGGACAAGGGACCTGTACCGTCCACAACGGAGGAAATTCAAGTACGCTATTATGACTACCATACCGGTGTGGAGCATACCGAGAAACTGGGGGAACCTGACTATTTCGCTCTAGGCAACCGTTTTTTGTCACAGCTGGATGCCGGAACATACAGATTCCTCGCATATACCCGTTTCAACAACAAAATCCGTAATGCAGGCGACATCTCGACAATTGAGATTTATGCCGATACGGTAGTTTCGGCCAAATATGCCTGTCCGGTTATAGCGAATCCACAGCATCTGGTCTTTATGGGCAAGGAGAGTGGCACCATTCTTCCGGAGGATACAACCTATCGGGAGTTCGTTCTCTCGCCGATGGTGCAAAAGATCATATTTAATGTGACAATAAGAGGACTTGCGCCTGCCCAGACTGTTTCCGGGATGGAAGCCTTGCTCAAGGGAGTAATCATTTCCCGGAAGATATATACCAACCAGTCCCAGCCTTCCTATGCCGGTCTGGTCTTTGATTTTGCAGAAAAAGAGGGGAAATATACTTCCGAAGCCTATGTGTTCGGGCTTTCCAATAAGGTGGAAAACACGCTCTGTATGGAAGTTGTCACCAATTCAAAGAAATATTATCCGGAAGTGGACCTTTCCTCTGTCCTGGCAGATTTTACAGCTGACGGTATCGTGTTCGAGATTGTCATCGACTTGAATGCAGGTGTCGATCCGGTTGTTACCATAGCCGGTTGGCGCGATCTGGACTGGGGAGAAATCCAACCCGTATTATAATTTTTTATTCACTAAATTTTTTTATATGAAAATCAAATTAGTTTCGGCAGCCCTGCTTGCACTGTTGGCATGCAGCTGCACAGAAGAGTTCAATGACAAGAATGGAGTTGGCGGCACCAATACGATGCAGGTCAACGCGTACATCGGGAAGTCACCGGTAACAAGAGCTGAAAAGACTGCCTGGGAAAACAATGACCAGCTGGGCGTCTATGTCGTGGACAACTCCATTGACGTTCCGTACAAGGGTTCGGCATCCTACAGTAACATCCCTTTTGTCTTTACCGGTAAGGGATTCAAGAGCGACAATATCCTACTTGATGAGAATGAGGGTACTGTATACGCCTATTATCCCTATAAGAGCGACCTTGCGGACCCGAAGGCTGTACCGGTTGACATCAGCGAGCAGACAGACCACTTGTACGGGGAGGGAAACAGCAAGGTGAGCATCACTGCCCGTAATGTGGACATTGAGATGCAGCATGCCCTGACCCAGGTTGTCTTCAAGATCAGAAAGACTTCGGACTACAAGGGTGGCGAAGGCAAGATTACCGCTGTGGTTCTGAAGAATACAGGTGCGGCCAAACCGTTGCAGACCAAAGGCAGCTACAACATTGCTACTGGGGCGGTGACAACCACCCAGGATGGAGATGTCAGTTTCTCGGCCAACCAGACATTGACGGAGGACTATGTTTCCCTTTCCAGCATTCTTTTTCCGGTAAGCGCCACTTCCGGAAAAGACATGCAGGTTGTCTTCACGATTGACGGAAGAGACTTGAAATATGATTTCCCGGCAGGTACAGCATGGGCAGCCTCTTACCGTAACATCTATTCCATTTCCCTTGACGGAAACGGTCTTATTATCGGTGGTGGTGAGGACCCGTCCGGAGGCCAGTCCGGTGTGACAATCGAACCGTGGACGGACAGCCAGAATAATGACATTTCCCTTGTTCCTGTAATTTGAGAATGACGATTGATATACAGAAGCCTGCTTTTGATAGGCATGGCTTCTGTATATAAAATTGGGGGCTCCCCATAAAAAGAAAAAGTATGAAGAAACATTTTTTATCATATATATCTGTACTCCTGCTGGCACTCCTCTTCGGGTGTGAGAAGGACACCGGAACATCCGGTTCATCCCCTGTCTGTTTCTATCTGTCTCCAGAGCCATCCACCCGTGCGACAGATACGGAATTTGAGAAGGGGGATGCTATCGGAGTTTTTGCGGCCGCGCGTGATGACGAGTCGGTTCCGGCCCAATTGCATCCTTCCGGTAATTTTGCAGACAACAAGAAATATATATTTGACGGTGAAAAATTTGTACCGGATGGGGAAAGCAACTCAATATTCATAACATCCTATCCCATTGACTATTATGCATATTACCCGTATGCTACTGTTGACAACCCTTTGGAGTTCACTTTCCATGTGGCTGCTGACCAGGAAAGTCTGACAGAATCAGACCTGATGTATGCCAGGAACACTGACGGCTCAGGCAAAAACAATATTCCTTTAACCTTTATCCACAAGCTATCGAAAGTTGTGGTTCCCTATAGCCGGGAGAATGTCGGGGGTGCTGCCGGAACTGCCGTTGTCAATGATGCATATACAGGCTGTATCATGAATCTTTCGACAGGAGAGATACGTACCTTGTTCGATGACGGCCAGCAGGATATTGTTATGTTCAAGGATGGTAACGCAGCCGATGTCAGCTTTAGTGCCATTTTCCCGGAACAGACTTTTAGTGCAGCCGACCCTTTTATTATTTTTGATGACTCGAAAGAGTTTAAATTATCTGCAGACCGTCTGTTTGAAAGCGAGCATGTGGTGGAATTGCCGTTTATGGGCAAGATCTTGGAGTACCAGTTTGCAGTGACTCCGATAGAAAAGAACATATCAAGTAAAGGCGGCACCTTTAACCTCGCAATTGCTTCTAAAAAATATTATTCTGTCAATGGTACATTGATACCTGGAACAGAAACGCCTCTTGATTATGACTGCTCATCATCTGTGGATTGGATAACGTTTGATAAGCCGACGCTGGAAGTTACAGTAGCTGAAAATACAGATACGGATAATAGTAGAACGGGAATAATAACATTTAAACAAGCTGAATCGGATAAACAAGTAAGCTGCACGGTAACCCAGTCTGCGGGTGAAATCACATATGGTGCTTGGACTGTTACTATCTCCGCTAATCCGACAACCATCGCTGCTGTGGGTGGTACGTCAACCCTGACCTATTCCGCTGTGCGTAACGTTCTGACCAATGGAACTGTTACCGGCACAGAGAAGGCTACTCCGACAATTAGCGGTAGTGCCACCGGCTTCACCCGTTCCGGTGCTACGGTGACGGCGGCCAACAATACTTCTGCATCTTCCCGTAGTGTGACTTATACTGCCACTCATGAAGGCAAGTCCGCCACTTGTACGGTCACCCAGTCTGCAGGTAGTAAACAGTATGCTTCTTGGAGCGACTGGACTGTTACTGTATCAGCTAATCCGACTACTATTGCCCGTACCGGTGGTACTTCTACAATAACCGCATCCGCTACCCGTACCCGCACCTGGACATGGAACGGTGTTTCCGGTTCCGGTGGTACCGAGTCAGAGAAGGGTACTCCTGCATTGAGCGCGAGCGGTACCGGCTTCTCTTTGAGTGGAACTACACTAACTGCCAGCAACAATACCACGACATCTTCCCGTAGCTGTACGGTAACTGCTACTCATGGTGGTAAGACTGCCACTTGCACGGTCACCCAGTCTGCGGGCGAGATAACTTATGGTGCCTGGAAGGTTACCATTACGGCCAACCCGACTACCATCGCTGCTGCGGGTGGTACGTCAACCCTGACCTATTCTGCTGTCCGTGATGTCCTGACCAATGGAACTGTTACCAATACCGAAAAGGCTACTCCTACAGTTAGCGGTAGTGCCACTGGTTTCACCCGTTCCGGTGCTACGGTGACAGCGGCCAACAATACTTCTGCATCTTCCCGTAGTGTGACTTATACTGCCACTCATGAAGGCAAGTCCGCCACTTGTACGGTCACCCAGTCTGCAGGTAGTAAACAGTATGCTTCTTGGAGCGACTGGACTGTTACTGTATCAGCTAATCCGACTACTATTGCCCGTACCGGTGGTACTTCTACAATAACCGCATCCGCTACCCGTACCCGCACCTGGACATGGAACGGTGTTTCCGGTTCCGGTGGTACCGAGTCAGAGAAGGGTACTCCTGCATTGAGCGCGAGCGGTACCGGCTTCTCTTTGAGTGGAACTACACTAACTGCCAGCAACAATACCACGACATCTTCCCGTAGCTGTACGGTAACTGCTACTCATGGTGGTAAGACTGCCACTTGCACGGTCACCCAGTCTGCGGGCGAGATAACTTATGGTGCCTGGAAGGTTACCATTACGGCCAACCCGACTACCATCGCTGCTGCGGGTGGTACGTCAACCCTGACCTATTCTGCTGTCCGTGATGTCTTGACCAATGGAGTTGTCACCAGTACAGAGAAGGCTACTCCTACAGTTAGCGGTAGTGCCACCGGTTTCACCCGTTCCGGTGCTACGGTGACGGCTGCCAACAATACTTCTGCATCTTCCCGCAGTGTGACTTATACTGCCACTCATGGTGGCAAGTCTGCCACTTGTACAGTTACCCAGTCTGCGGGCAGCATGACTACCGAATATGGCAGTTGGACCACTAGCAGCCTTACAGTGAGTGCTTCTCCTAATCCTGTAGCCGCTTCCGGAGGAAACTCCGCATTGAGCTGTAAAGCTAACCAGACCCGTCCTAAATATACGAAGTGGAACGGTGTTGTCACCAAGACTGATACAGAGTCTCAGTCTGTTGCAGTAACAGCTACATGGAGTAAAGTTTCCGGCACCGGTTCGCTCAGCGGTTCTACGGTTTCCTTCGATAATAACACTACAACAAGTGCTAGAAGTGGTGTTTATCGTGCCTCCAGTGGTGGTAAGACGGCTGACGTTACCGTCAGACAATCGGCTGGTTCTGTCTCTTATACATATACATTTACCTTTAGTGACGGCTCGACAAGTACCAGCTGGAGCAGCATAGCCGCCGGAGGTGATTCCAAGAGTTATTCAATTGTCTCTACTAGGGTCGTGAAGTGGAACGGCGTACAAACTGGCACAGAGAATGTCAGTTATTCTGGCTCCAGCAATGTGTCCTGGGCTTCTGTTTCCGGATCTAAGATAACTGTTGGAGACAATCCGAATGCTTCAGCCCGTAGTGGTGTGGTAACGTTTACCCAAGCGTCATCCGGAAAAACAATAAAGGTAACTCTTCTTCAACTGAAGAAAAATTCTGTAGACATTAATTAGTTATCTGATATGAAGAAAGTAATTATTCCTTTAGCACTTTGTCTCATCACCGCCGCATGTGGCGGTGATGAGAACGATGGCAAGACAGAGCCGGAGATGAAGATCAGCTCTTGTTATGTCGTAAGCAGTTCATCCGGCCAATCCGAGAATTTTTCCTCTCCAGTCGGCATGTATATCACTTCGGAAGCCGGGCAACCTTATGAAGGAAGCGGTGTCTGGAGCGCAAGCTACAACTCTGGGGCGTGGGCAATGGATAAGCCCGTATATGTGACTAAAGCCGGTAAGGTATATGCTTATTATCCCTATTCGTCGAATGACTCCCCACCGGTCCTGCCGCTTGATATGACAAAGCAGACCGATGTACTATACAGTAGGGTTGCGTCTCCCATTGCGCCAGGTTCAGTCTCCCTATCTGTCAAATTGTACCATGCTTTGAGCAAACTTGTGGTTAGCGTTAAAGGTGAGGAGGTTACGGGGCTGTCTCTTTCTTCTCCGGTAACATGCAGGTTTAATATCTGTACCGGGGAGTTCACGGATTTACAATCCGGTCAGGTGGCTTCTACGGGTGGCCGGCTGTTTGTCGTTCCTCATGTTACAGTAGGGAAAGAAATGCTCATTACCCTGAAGTCCGGGAAACAGTACACATATTCGGTGGATGGTACAGAGTTCCGGGCTGGAGAGAGCTATACCTACGAGTTCCAGCTTAATGAAGATAGGGACAAACTGGAAATCCTTGACATATCCGTGGAGGATTGGATTAACGACAACAATTACAATGACTATTTAAGAAGATAATTATGAAAAAGAAAATTGTTTTATTGGGTCTGATGCTTCAGGCATCGTCCTCAATGTTTGCACAGACAGCAAACTCCAGGTCAGACATAAACAGCATGCTGTCTTCCTGGCTGATACCCGCCATCGGTCTGTTGATGTTGGGCGGATTTATCGGACTTGTAATCTATAACCAAGAAGCTCTTCGCGGGAAGAACGGACTGTCAAAGCAGGACGGTTGGATATCCGTGGGAGAGGGGATGATATTTATTGTTGTCGGTATTGCGGCTATCGGATTCATAGCTTCGAAACT
>ENA-OWOU01001323-OWOU01001323.1-gut-metagenome-genome-assembly--contig:-NODE-1323-length-10498-cov-4.423760_pt1 | contig 10498 bp, 9 predicted proteins | sample MGYA00248248_ERZ651801 | MGnify/ENA primary metagenome ERZ651801 (study PRJEB26908, sample SAMEA4031710) | gut metagenome | biome: gut; feature: normal infant; material: stool | place: China | collected 2015... | reverse complement strand
CGCCGATATACATATCGTATGTATTTGCCACATAACCCATAACATCGGTTGTAAGAACATAGTCACCCCTCTCGGCGTCAACTTCTATGAACTTTCCGTTTGACGGCGATTTAATATACGGACCGCCGTCCACACGTCCCAATATCTCGCCTGACTCAACGTATTTGCCGACATAGGCATTAAACTTAAGTATCGGTGACGTGAAGTTTCTCATATACTGAATAAATGCCTGTATGTCACCTATATCAACCACACTTTTTACAGCAAGATAACCGCCCAAAATACATACAACGACATATCCGAGATTACCGATAAACTGCATCATCGGTTGCATTATACTTGAGAAAAACTGTGATTTCCAAGCTGAATCACAAAGTTCCTCATTGATTTCTTCAAAGTCGTGTATGCTGTCGGCTTGTTTGTTAAACGCCCTTATGACATTATGACCGCCGTACATTTCTTCGACTTGACCGTTAAGTTTGCCGAGCGATACCTGTTGTGCAACGAAAAAGTCTTGTGACTTCTTTATTAATATCGTTTGTCGTATGCGTTATAAGTGACGCGGTAGAGAATTTATCAAATTCGGCATTTGAGAACAGTTCCACCTTTTTATACATGTCTTTTCGCATATCTCTTGAAACCTTAGCCGCAACATTTGCCGCAAGATAGACTTCCACTCCGTAATTGTCAATACAGTTTACTTAATATTTTATGGTTTTGATCAAAAAAAAAAATAACAGCACATCAAAAGTGCTGTTATTTTCATAATTTTTTAGTGTTTGTCGTGGCATTTACCTGCCATGGCACAGTTGCTGCAGCCGCAGCCACAGGAGGATTTGCCCTTCTTTTTATCTTTTATCATCTTATTGATGATAAGTACAACTACCGCAACAAGTGCAATACACACAATTATTGTAGATAAATTATTCATTAACCATGTCATTTTAAAACCCTCCTTATATTATTTGTCTTATATTGTTTTACGCTGATACTGATCTTTGAGTCTTTAAAGTGTTTGATTCTTTATAAGGCTTAAACAGCATATAGCAGATAAATGCAATTATAGCGATTGCAAATATAAGACCGATTACGTTTACACTGCCCGTAACAAGCAAACCTATTTGATAAATTACAAGTGCTATTGCGTAAGCGAATACACACTGATAGCCGATTGCGAATGCAGTCCACTTAGCGTTATTCATTTCACGCTTGATAGCTCCCATTGCGGCGAAACAAGGTGCGCAAAGCAGGTTGAATACAAGGAATGAATATCCGCTGATTGGGATAAAGTTCTGAGCCATATTCTGATAAACAGTACCGTCGCCTGCACCGTAAAGAATACCCAATGTACCAACGATATTTTCCTTAGCAACAAGACCTGTAATTGATGCAACTGTTGCTTGCCAATTACCCCAGCCAAGAGGAGCAAATATCCAAGAAATTGCTTTACCGATTGTTGCAAGAATTGAGTAGTCGATTTGATCTTCTGTAAGCATTGTGAATGCTCCGTCTACAAAACCGAAGTATGTCGTAAACCATACAAGGATTGTTGAAAGAAGAATAATTGTTCCGGCTTTCTTAATGAATGACCAGCCTCTTTCCCACATTGAACGAAGTAGGTTTATAACTGTAGGCATATGGTATGCAGGAAGTTCCATAACGAACGGAGCAGGATCGCCCGCAAACATCTTTGTCTTCTTTAGCATAATACCCGAAATGATAATTGCAGCCATACCGATGAAGTATGCTGATGTAGCAACCCAAGCCGAACCGCCGAAGATAGCACCGGCAATCATTGCAATAAACGGAGTCTTAGCACCGCAAGGTATAAATGTTGTTGTCATTATAGTCATTTTTCTGTCACGGTCATTTTCGATAGTTCTCGATGCCATAATACCCGGAACACCGCAGCCTGTACCGATAAGAATAGGGATAAACGATTTACCCGAAAGACCGAACTTACGGAATACTCTATCCAATACGAATGCAATACGAGCCATATAACCGCAAGCTTCAAGGAATGCAAGCAAGATGAACAATACAAGCATTTGTGGTACGAAACCAAGTACGGCACCAACACCGGCAACTATACCGTCAAGGATAAGTCCCTTTAGCCAGTCTGCACAGTTGATTGCGTCAAGTCCGTTTTCAACAAGTACAGGGATACCCGGTACCCATACACCGTAATCGGCAGGATCAGGTTCTGCACATTCGTACTTATCATAAACGCCAACCGAGTCAAGAAGATCATCATATGTAGCAGTATCTTCTTCATCAGCCATTGTTTCTTCATCGACTACTGTATATTCGATTTCATCAATGTTTTTTACATCTTCAACAAATGCAGCAAGTTCTGCCTTAGCAACTTCAGGATCAAAATCTTCTGATTCTGTATCAAGTGCCTCTGCAACTGCGTCTGTATCAATACCCTGTTTGCTTGCCGCGTCAATATAACCGTTTACTATATCTGACGCACTTGTGAATTCGTCAGCAGCCTCTGTGTAAGCAGATGAACCGATACCGAACAAATGCCAGCCGTCACCGAACAATCCGTCATTTGCCCAGTCTGTGGCACTTGAACCTACTGTTACCATTGCTATGTAATATACAAGGAACATTACAACTGCGAATATCGGAAGTCCCAACCATCTGTTTGTAACAATTCGGTCAATCTTATCAGATGATGAAAGCTTACCGGCACTCTTCTTTTTATAACAGCCCTTAATAAGTTCTGCTATGTAAACATATCTGTCGTTTGTTATGATACTTTCTGCGTCATCGTCAAGTTCATCCTCTGCCGCTTTAATATCATTTTCAATATGTGACAATTTTTCCTGCGGAATATTAAGTTGTGCAAGCACCTTTTCGTCACGTTCAAAAATCTTTATTGCATACCATCTCTGTTGTTCTTCCGGCATATCGTGAAGAACAGCCTCTTCGATATGTGCTATTGCGTGTTCAACAGGACCCGAGAACTCGTGCTTTGGAATTGTCTTACCGTTTTTAGCGGCTGAAACAGCTTCTTCGGCAGATTCCATAATACCTGTACCCTTTAGAGCAGATATTTCAACGACTTTACATCCAAGCTGACGAGATAGTTCCTGAATATTAATCTTATCGCCGTTTTTCTTAACAATATCCATCATATTGACTGCGATAACAACCGGAATACCCAATTCTGTAAGCTGAGTTGTAAGATATAAGTTTCTTTCAAGGTTTGTACCGTCTACAATATTAAGTATTGCGTCAGGTCTTTCGCCGATAAGATAATTTCTTGCAACAACTTCTTCCAATGTATATGGAGAAAGTGAATAAATACCCGGAAGGTCAGTGATGACAACACCGTCATGTTTCTTTAATTTACCTTCTTTTTTCTCGACCGTAACACCCGGCCAGTTACCTACGAATTGATTAGAACCTGTAAGAGCATTAAATAGTGTTGTCTTACCGCAGTTCGGGTTACCCGCAAGGGCAATTCTTACATTCATTCTTAAATTCCTCTCTTTCACAATTTAATTCAGTACATTAATGAATATACCAAAATTATTCAACTTCAATCATTTCTGCGTCGGCTTTTCTTAATGAAAGCTCATAACCTCTTACTGTGACCTCAATCGGATCACCAAGCGGTGCAACCTTACGAATATGCACTTCAGCACCTCTTGTGATACCCATATCCATAATTCTGCGTTTTACCGCACCTTCACCGTGCAATTTGACTACTTTTACAGTATCGCCGATTGCTGCCTGTTTAAGTGTTTTCATTTTCGCTGTACCTCCCTTTAATTAAATCATAATTTTTTGTGCCAGTTCGTTGCTGATTGCAACTCTGGTTTCTTTTACATTTACAATTACGTTTCCGCCAAGTTTACTGATTATCTTGACGTGTCCTCCAACAACAAAACCAAGATTTTCAAGATGTTTTTTTACTTCCGGTTTTCCGCCAATCTTTTTAATTATGTTGTCTTCATCAACATCTACCAGTGTTAAAGGCATCATAAATTTACCTCCGTTCTGGTTAGCATTCGTATAAATAAAAACTAACCCCAAGAATATAGTTTTTGGTTAGCACTTTCTAACCATTAGTTAGTTTATCAAAACTAACCTCTCTTGTCAAGTGTATATGTCATATCTTTTTTACGTGTCAACTTTAAAAATTGTTGTTCACTTTGCACAAAATATTGTATTTCTCCTTATTTTTGTTCATTTTTTATTCATTCCCAAAAATTGTTAGCCTAATCTTACTGTTTTCGTTCAAAAAAATATCGAGATTTTTTTAAAAATATTCAATATATTTTTTGACAATCGCAATTTATTGTGATATAATATCTTTACTACTACAATATGTACACATTTTCACACAGAAAGGTGTTAAACTATGATAATCAAAGAGTCGGCTGAAAATTATTTGGAGGCCATACTTATGTTAAAGAACAAAAACGGTTATGTTCGCAGTATTGATGTTGCTCATCATCTTAACTTCACAAAGCCGAGCGTATCCGTTGCAATGAAATCCTTTCGTGAAGAAGGCTATGTTACCGTTGATACCGACGGCAATATCACTCTTACCGACAAAGGTATGGAGATTGCTCAAAAAATCTATGAACGTCACCAGGTTATTGCTAAGGCTCTTATCGCCCTCGGTGTCGATGAAGAAACTGCGTATGACGACAGTTGTAAAATAGAGCATGATTTAAGTGATATTACTTTTCAGAAAATCAAAGAATATTTTCTTAGTCACACAAATGAAAATATATGATTTGTTTTAGCAATATTATCTAAATTATTTTGTCTTTTATCTGCTTATTAATGTACTTCGACAATTCTCATACCAATATAGTATGAATCATTGACAAAAGTATGTTTAATATGGTATAATCAGCGTGGTTAGAAACAGCTAACCATACAGTAAAAACTTACTTTTAGCTAACTTTTTGCTAACTGTAAAACACTATCAGTTCACAACTGTTTACAAAACAGTTGAATATATTATGGGAGGTCAAAACAAATGACAGATTTCGAACAATGGAAAGGATTTGAACAAGGTAAATGGTGCGATGATATCGACACTCGTGATTTCATCCAGAAGAACTACACACCATATGATGGCGACGAGTCATTCCTTGCAGGTCCAACAGACGCAACAAACAAGCTATGGGGTAAACTTCAAGAGCTTCAGAAGCAAGAAAGAGCTAAGGGCGGCGTACTTGATATGGATACTCATATCGTTACCGGTATCAACGCTCATAAGCCAGGATATATTGACGAAAGCATGAAAGACCTTGAAAAGATAGTAGGTCTACAGACAGACAAGCCTCTTAAGCGTGCATTTATGCCTTTCGGCGGTATTAAGATGGCAGAAGAAGCTTGTAGCACATACGGTTATGAGCCGGACCCTGAACTTCACAAGATATTCACTCAGTATCACAAGACACATAACCAAGGTGTTTTTGATGTATACACACCTGAAATGCGTGCAGTTCGTAAGAACAAGATTATTACAGGTCTACCTGACACATACGGCCGTGGCAGAATCGTAGGCGACTATCGTAGAGTTGCTCTTTACGGTATTGATATGCTTATCGCAAAGAAACAAGAAGATTTCGTTGAATGCCAAAGTGAATCAATGTTTGAAGATGAAATTCGTCAACGTGAAGAAATCACAATGCAAATCAACGCTCTTAAAGAAATGAAGACAATGGCTGAATCATACGGATTCGATATTTCAAAGCCTGCTAAGGACGCAAGAGAGGCTTGTCAATGGCTATACTTCGGTTACCTTGCAGCTATCAAGACACAGAACGGTGCTGCGATGAGTGTTGGCAGAGTATCAACATTCCTTGATATTTATATCCAACGTGACCTTGACAACGGTACTCTAACAGAAGAAGAAGCTCAAGAACTTATCGACCATATGGTTATGAAGTTCCGTATGGTTAAGTTCGCTCGTATCCCATCATACAACGAACTATTCTCAGGTGACCCGGTTTGGGCTACACTTAATGTCGGCGGTAAAGGTGTTGACGGCAGATCAATGGTTACAAAGAACGACTTCCGTTTCCTTCACACATTGGAAAACATGGGTCCTTCACCTGAACCAAACCTAACAGTTCTTTACTCATCAAAGCTTCCTGAAGCATTCAAGCGTTATGCTGCTGCTATTTCAGTTCGTACAAGCTCAATTCAATACGAAAACGATGACGTTATGCGTGTTACTTGGGGTGACGACTACGCTATCTGCTGCTGCGTATCTGCAACACAAACAGGTAAAGAAATGCAATTCTTCGGTGCAAGAGCTAACCTTGCTAAGTGTCTTCTATACGCTATCAACGGCGGTATAGACGCAAGAACAAAGGTACAAGTCGGCCCTGAATACAGACCAATCACTTCTGAATATCTTGATTATGATGAAGTTCTTGACAAGTATGACAAGATGATGGATTGGCTTGCAGGAGTTTATGTACGTACACTAAACGTAATTCACTATATGCACGACAAGTATTACTATGAAGCAGCTGAAATGGCTCTTATCGATACAGATGTACGTCGTACATTCGCAACAGGTATCGCAGGTTTCTCACACGTTGTTGACTCACTTTCAGCTATTAAGTACGCTAAGGTTAAGACAGTTCGTGACGAAAACGGCGTTGTAGTTGACTTTGAAACAGAAGGCGACTTCCCTCGTTACGGTAACGATGATGACCGTGCTGACGAAATCGCAGTATGGCTACTAAAGACATTTATGGCTAAGATTAAGAAGTGCCACACATATCGTAACTCAGAGCCTACAACATCAATCCTTACAATCACATCAAATGTCGTTTACGGTAAGGCTACTGCATCACTTCCTGACGGACGTAAAGCAGGTGAACCACTTTCACCGGGTGCTAACCCATCATACGGTGCAGAACAAAACGGTTTGGTTGCATCACTTAACTCAGTTGCTAAATTGCCATATGAGTATGCTCTTGACGGTATTTCAAATACACAAACAATTAACCCTGACGCTCTTGGTCACGAAGAATCAGAACAGGTTACAAACCTTGTAAACGTTCTTAACGGTTACTTTGATCAAGGTGCTCACCACCTAAACGTTAACGTATTCGGTAAAGAAAAGCTTATCGACGCTATGGAACATCCTGAAAAAGAAGAATACGCTAACTTTACAATCCGTGTATCAGGTTACGCAGTTAAGTTTATTGACCTTACTCGTGAGCAACAGCTTGACGTTATCTCAAGAACTTGTCACGCATCAATGTAATTTGATATGATAGGACACATTCATTCAACTGAAAGTTTTGGTGCCGCTGACGGACCAGGCGTAAGATTTATAGTCTTTATGCAAGGCTGCCATATGCGGTGCCGCTACTGTCATAATCCGGATACCTGGAAAATGGACGGCGGAGATGAAGTAACTGCCGACGAGATTTTAAAACGTGCATTGCGTTTTAAACCTTATTGGGGCAAAGACGGCGGTATTACCATAAGCGGCGGCGAACCGTTATTACAAATTGATTTTGTAATTGAATTGTTCAAAAAAGCTAAAGAGCTTGGTATTAATACTTGTATTGATACTGCCGGTAATCCTTTCACAAAGGAAGAACCTTTCTTCAGTAAGTTTGAAGAACTTATGAAATATACCGACTTACTGCTTCTTGATTTGAAAGAAATCAACCCTGCTCGCCATAAAGACCTAACAGGTTTTGATAATTCAAATATTATCGAAATGGCAAAGTATCTTTCTGAAATCAACAAGCCTGTTTGGATAAGACACGTTCTTGTTCCCGAACACAGCGATTTTGATGAAGATTTAGACGCTTTGGGTGATTTTATTGATACACTTTCAAATGTAGATCGTGTAGAGATTTTACCTTATCATACACTTGGTAAATTCAAGTGGGAGAACTTAGGTATTCCTTACACTTTGGAAAGTATATCTCCCCCATCTGCCGAACGCATCGAAAATGCTAAAAACAGAATTCACGCAGGTATCAGAAAACAGTAATATATAAGACGGAGCATATGCTCCGTCTTTTTTGTTGCTATTAAAACGATTTGGTATTGTTGTTCATTATAACACCCCAAACTTTTACGCATACAAAAAGCCGTACAGCTTTAGTCTGTACGGCTCATATTTAGTTATAAATTCAATTATTTAATAACTCTGACTCTTATAACAGCGTCAATTTGATTTAGCTTTTCGATAGCGTCTGCAGGGATTGCATGGTCAGTATTGATGATTGTATATGCAAGCTCACCCTTTGACTTATTAATCATATCTGAGATATTCACACTTGAAAGTGCCTCTGTAAACTTAGCGATAACATTGGGAATATTTTTATGCGCAATAGCAATTCTTCCGATATTGTCTTCAGGAAGTGAACAATTCGGGAAGTTTACCGAATTTAGGATATTACCGTTTTCAAGGTAATCAGCCAATTCCTGAGCAGCCATAACTGCACAGTTATCTTCTGATTCGGCAGTTGACGCACCAAGGTGAGGAATGTTTATAATACCGGGTTGGTTAACTGTTTCACTGTCAGCAAAGTCAACAACGTACTTAGCAACCTTACCGTCAGCCAAAGCCTTTTTAATATCCGCATTATTTACAAGACCGCCTCTTGCAAAGTTAAGAATTATAACACCGTCTTTCATTTGTGCGATTGTTTCGGCGTTAATTGTATTTCTTGTTGAATCCATTAGCGGAACGTGAATTGTTATGTAATCTGCCGCCGCATAAACTTCTTCAGGGCTGTTAGCCTTTTTAACGTGTCTTGAAAGTTTTAAAGCAGAGTCAACCGACAAATAAGGGTCGTATCCGATAACTTCCATACCCAAAGCATAAGCCGCATTTGCAACAAGAATACCGATAGCACCTAAACCGATTATACCAAGAGTCTTGCCCTTAATTTCGCAGCCTGCGAAGTTTGACTTACCCTTTTCAACCTGCTTGTCAACGTCATCGCCGGTAAGTGTATTTGCCCAAGCGACACCGCCGATAACATCTCTTGATGCCAACAACATACCTGCAATAACCAATTCCTTAACAGCATTTGCGTTTGCACCCGGAGTATTGAATACTACGATACCCTTTTCACTGCACTTGTCAATCGGAATATTGTTTGTTCCTGCACCTGCTCTTGCAACTGCCTTTAGTGATTCAGGCAATTCCATATCGTGCATTTTAAAACTTCTAAGAATGATACCGTCTGCGTCAACATTGGCATCATCCGTTATTTTATAATTATCGTTAAGCTGGTCAAGACCACATTTAGCTATCTTATTAAGTGTCAATATATTGAACATTGTCTAATCTCCTTTTCATTTATATAAAACACCCGAATAGCTTCGGGTGTAATATAATTACATATTCTCTGACTCGAATTTCTTCATAAATTCGACTAATTTCTCTACTCCCTCTACAGGCATAGCATTGTAAATGCTTGCTCTCATACCGCCGACTGTTCTGTGGCCCTTTAGGTTTACAAAACCGGCAGCTTTTGCCTCTGCAACGAACTTAGCATCAAGTTCTTCATTACCTGTTACAAACGGTGCGTTCATAAGTGAACGATCCTCCGGAACTACTGTACCCTTGAACATCTTTGATGAATCAAGATAATCATAAAGAATTTTAGCTTTCTTTTCGTTGATTTCCTGAAGTGCCTTAACTCCGCCTTTTTCCTTTATCCATTCAAGAACAAGCTTTAGCACATATATTCCGTATGTCGGAGGAGTGTTGTACATTGAGCCGTTGTCGGCATGTGTCTTATAGTCAAGCATTGTAGGAGTAATATCCATTGCGTCGCCTATAAGGTCCTCACGAACGATTACAAGTGTTACACCTGCAGGGCCAAGATTTTTCTGTGCGCCGGCAAACAGTAAACCGAACTTTGAAACGTCGATTTCCTCTGACATTACGCATGATGAAATATCTGCGATAAGAGGAACGTCGCACTGCGGAAGTTCTGTATATCTTGTTCCGTAAATTGTGTTGTTGTAGCAGATATAGAAGTAATCTGCATCGCTTGAAAATGTTGATTTATCAAGCTTTGGTATGTATGAAAAAGTTTTATCGGCAGAAGATGCAACTCTGTTGACTGTAATGTATCTTTCAGCCTCGGCAGCTGCTTTCTTCGCCCACTGACCTGTTATAACATAATCAGCTTTCTTATTCTTGGACGCAAGATTTAGCGGAATCATAGCAAATTGTGTTGAACCGCCGCCTTGCAAGAACAATACTTTGTAATTATCCGGAACGTGCATAAGTTCTCTTACAAGAGCTTCAGCACTGTCGATAATATCTTGATAGTCCTTAGATCGGTGGCTCATTTCCATAACGGACATGCCGCTTGTACCGTACTCCAGCATTTCAGTTTGCGCCTTCTTCAATACATCCTCCGGCAGCATTGATGGTCCGGCTGAAAAGTTATAAACTCTACTCATATTTTTAGCCTCCAATATATATACTATACATATTATTATATATCAAACATCCCTT
>ENA-OWOU01001317-OWOU01001317.1-gut-metagenome-genome-assembly--contig:-NODE-1317-length-10544-cov-4.132607_pt1 | contig 10544 bp, 7 predicted proteins | sample MGYA00248248_ERZ651801 | MGnify/ENA primary metagenome ERZ651801 (study PRJEB26908, sample SAMEA4031710) | gut metagenome | biome: gut; feature: normal infant; material: stool | place: China | collected 2015... | reverse complement strand
CGTAAAACGGTTGTCTTTTTGTTCAGACGGATAGTTGGAATCCGCATTGATACTCAGATCCGCCCTCTGCTGTCCGGCTTTGTCATAAGGAATCACCTCGTAGTCATAAAACGATGCCTCACCGATATAGTCCGTATTTTTTGCCTGATAAAAAACTTTTACAACACTGTCCTCATGGATCTCAATGTTTTCAAGTTCACTTTGGGAAAATGCTTCTCCGTTTACCTGCACATGATCCACATCCCAGTTTAACGCCTTATTGTAGTCGCTGATTTTTGCTCCCGGTGCCATCGTGCAGACATCATCGCTGTAAATTTTTGCACTCTGCTCATCCTGCGCCTGATATTTGCTGTTGTCATAATGTTCGATGGTCACGGTCACGTTGTTATCTCCATGATTGACGATGACATATTTTGAAAAATGATCCGTGCCAAATGTCACCTCGCCGTCGGCAGAAGTGTTCGCATTCATATCCAACATCTCATTTTTTGTCTCATCAAAATGATACACGCTCGCCGAATCGCCCTCTTTCACCTGCGCAAGCGATAACTGCACCTGCACGGTTGCCCCGGGCTCCACTTCTTTTCCATCTTTTACAAAGGAGATGTCATACGCCACAACCTCTTCTTTTTCTTTCGACTCGCCCTCCATCGCTTTATCGATGGATGCTTCCATTTCTGCTGTGACGGCTACCGGTGCCACGACAAGCTCTGCGCCTGCCGGAAGATCGGTCTCATTCGAAAGTGTCACGACCACGCGGACTGCGTCATTGGAATAGTCGAAGACGGTTTTTAATTCCGGTTGTTCTGTCTCCTCTGTGTTCTCCGTCTCCTCGATTGCTTCAGTCGCCTCAGTGCTCTCTGTGTCATCGGTCACTTCTGTGTTCTCGATTGCTTCGGTGCCTTCGACTGCTTCCGTGCCTTCGACTGCTTCCGTGCCTTCGACTGCTTCCGTGCCTTCGACTGCTTCCGTGCCTATTGCATTCCCGATGTTGTTGGTCACTTTCGTGCTCTCGCTGTTCTCTGTATTCCTGACTTTTTCTGTATTTCCTGTTCCGTCTGGATCTGACATTTTTCCTTCCTGCCCGGTACTTTCCTGCCCTGCATTTTTCGTCTCATTCAACATCTCTGTGGAAATTTCCGTAAAAACATCCGTGGTGTCTACACTTGTCGCATTGGTGACGGTCACATCGGATGTCAGCAAAGCCAGACATAACAGGAATGCTATCACTTTTTTTACACTCGCTGCAAATTTCATAGAATCCTCCTTACTTTTGCCCTTTGATCTACTGTTTTCTCTTCCAAAGATCTCATCCACTGTATTTGTTTAAAATATGTTCCGCTGTTTTCACTTTCTCTATATGGATCTTGATTTTCAGATTCCGGTAAACTTTATGATCCTGATAAAATTTTGAAATAATCCGGTTTGCGGCCAGCATTCCACCCTCATAAGTGCATGCAGAAAGCAAAATCACATACTGCGAATCACTGAACTGTGCCACTGCATCCCCTGGACGGAGCGATTTTTTCAATGTCTCCGCCAGATGCGGCATCGCATTGCGGATGCGGAACAGATCTACATCACTGACTCTGCTTCCGGTATACTCCCCCGCCTTTAAGGTCAGAAGCAGAATATATTCATTTTCATCAAAACGCGCTGTCTTTCTCACCTGAAGCCTGCAAATTTCCCGAAAGACCGGATACCCGCACAAAAACGCTCCCGCCGGATTCTGTTCTGCAATATCCTGATGTACCTGTGCAATTCCCTGCACATTTCCGCTTTTATTCTGTCTCAGTAATTTGTCATAAACGCCCTTTAATTTTGACAGTCCACAAATTCCAAGCTGCTGCTGCAACGTCCGACAGGCATTCTCGTACACTTCCAGGGCAGAACCAATTTTATTTTTTCCTGCCAAAGCCTTGATCAGATAACAATATAACTCTTCATCGAGACTTTCCTGCTGAAGTGACTGACTGCAAAGCTGCTCCAGATTCTCATATTTTTCCGCGCGGACATAACATTCGCACAGATACCGGACGCAGTTTAAATACAAAGAGTGATAATAAGTATTCAGCGTCATCACCCAGTGCATATCTGCAACTTTTGTCATGAAATCACCCTGATAGAGTGCAAGCGCCGCTTTTAATTTCCGGATTGCCTCCCCCTCTGAAATAGTTTTCTGCTTTGCAGATTCAAACATTTGTTCGAACTGTTCTGCATCCACCGCCACCTCCTGTCTGGGATTCCAGCGGTAGGAACCATGATCGGTCAGGATAAAATCCTCATCTCCAAAGTTTTTCTTCAGAAAGACTCTCAGACGATACATCAGATTTTTCAATGCACCTGCCGGATTTCCCGTTTCTTCCTCCTGCCACAGTGCATCTGCCATGTCATAAAAAGTCAGTGTCTGATTTCTGTGAATAATCAGATAAGCCAGCAGATTTATCATTTTGGGAGACCGTATCTCTTCCTCATTCACAATATGTTCTTCATCCCTGATCTGAAATTTTCCCAGAGTCCGAATCGTCAGCATGCAGTTCTCCTCCTCTTTTCCAGCTCTGACTGCCAGATTTTTCCTGTAAGTCTAACATGCATGCATTGCCATAAAAGTCGAATACCGTACCTAAAAATCCTGCTTACTTCGACCTTTTTCTATTTTTATATACAAGGAAAGCAATCAGTCCCGCAATAAAAACTGCTGCAATACCGCCGATCACCGGCACAGCCACCGGTACAGATGCTGCATCGATCTCCTGTGCTGCAAGGTCGGCATCTTTCCCGTCCACATCGCCGGAAACGGTGCTCTCATCCTCTGCTGTGTTTGCCAACGGTGTCTCGCTCTCTTCGATGTCGACAACTCCATCGACCAACGGAGTCTGCTCCTCCGGAATTTCAACATTGCCATTGTCTACGTTCTGGTCTGCGTTATTCGCACTATTATCTGCCACGTTATTTGCTGTATTCGTTGCCGCTGTATTTGCTGCATTACCGCCACCATTTGCGCGGTTGTCTGCTGTATTTGACGCATTATTTACTACATTTGCAGTAACACCGGACGGCTGGGCAGCTCCGGGAATGATGACCGTCTCCTCGACCTCACTTACGACTGTCTCTGTCCGTGTTGTGCCCGGAACCACGTTTGTCACCGTGCTGGTGATCGTCTCCACAGCCCCGGTGTAGCGGTATTCAAACGTTGCCGTGTTCTCTTTCCCTTTTTCCAGTTTTATAATTTTACTGCTCTCCGTCGGTGTATAATCCGAAACGGTCACCGGAGTGACCATAATGGTTTCTTCGGCATTTCCATAGATGATCTGTGGAGTTGCAATCTGTTCCTTCGTCTGACTGTCTATGAAACTCACCGTATAGGAAACCGGATCGATCAAACGCTTATAATCCAAAACATACTCTGTATTCCGCTCCACCGCAGTTCCCACAACGCCGTTAAAATCTTTCAACCCATATGCTGCCTCTTTTTCATAGTGCAGGCAGTTAGAAAACCATGATGTCAGCCCTGCATCACTTTCCCAGCCAGGCACTGTAAAAGCAAGTGTATCTCCCTTTGCAACTTTTACTTTAATATAATTTTTTGTCACTTCCATTCCATCGGAAACAGTGATCTTATCTATATCAAAACTTGCAACATTTCCCGCACGGAATGTCACTGTATACATTCTTTTTTTCACCGCTTCTTTCTCCTCCGAAGCTTTCACCGTTGTCATTGGAAGCACCATCGCCATGAAGATAAAAACCATAAGAAAGCCTGTAATTATTTTTTTTACTTTTTTCATGACTTGCGCTCCACCTTTCTTTTTTTTACTGCTATACTAACAATCACTATACCTGCCACCAGAACTCCTGCAGATACCGTCACTGTCAGAGGATCTCCTGTCCTGACACCATTTGCCAGTGGAACAAGCTGTTCTGTGACAGTCTTTGGAATCACTTTCTTTACAACCTTTGTCACCACATTGTCTTCTCCGTGCTCCGTCACATAATTTGTGATCACAACCGGCTTTCTGTCGTCTGCATAGTACGCCCGGAATTCAAATTCCATCGCACCTGCTGCACGCGAATAATCAATCCCATTTGCACTGTCCATGCCCTCGCCGTCTAAGGTCAACGTCACATAGACATCCGCCGATTCCCCCGGATCCAGAGCTGTCATATAACGATACTCATTCAGTTCTGTAATTTCAGCTAAACCTTCGGCACTTGCCACATTTTCTGCATAACCACCTGCATCTGCATCCAGCAAAGATGTCCTGTTCGTATCATTGCCGATCTCCACCTGAAACTCATATGCTCCGCCAGACGCTTTTCCTGCTTCTTCCAAAGCATCCGTTGTCTTCTGCGAAATAAAAAAAGATGCCTTATGACTGTTTTGATTCTCGATTTTAATGACAACGGTCCTGCTGTCTCCGGGTGCCATGCCATCAAAAGCACCGGCAAGTTCTGTCTTATCTTTTGTATACACAAGCTGATTTTCCTCTGTCAGCTGCACAGTCTGAATTTCCGCCGCACTGACCACCGATGAAAATCCATAAGTCCAAATAAGCAACAGAACGGCTGCCATGTTTTTTATTTTCATATGATCCAATCTCCTTCAACCGTTATCTTGTTTCTGAAACAGACAAAATCGTTCCATTTTCATCAAACTCCGGGAACACTCCAAGCTCTGCTGCGATCGCATCTTTTGCGTTATTCGCCTGAACTGCCGTAACTTCGTATTCTAACGTATAGACTGCATCTGCAAATCCATTTCCCATAGATTCCTTAAAATGAATTCCGTCCATAAAGTTTGTTGTCGTCTGCTCTGGAGCCAGCGGCTTTGTGTAGTACATCACCGTCTGCTCATCATCCTCATACCCGATGATCCAGTCCTGATTATGTACATAGATATCATCCGCCTCCCCTGCACTCACAAGTCCGCCGCTTTTTGTATCCCATGCATGATAAATAACTACTTTTACATACACATCATAACCATCCGGGATATCGTTTTGTACTGCCTTCGGCATGACGATCGTTTCCCCCGGTACGATCGTAACCGGTTCTTTTTCCCCGCCGTCTGCCAGTGCCACAGGCTGATCCCCGATCACCGTGACTCCCACACTCTTAATGGAAATATTTGCCACTGCCTTTTCACTTTTTGTATTCAGAGCTGCAAGCGTTCCGCCAACCATCGTTGCCAGGATCAATACTGCAGCGATTCCCATAAGCATGTATTTTTTCTTCACTCTCCATCTCCTCCGCTCATCCATTGAATTTTTTATAAATCCTTGTGTTATTATAGGTATCCCCGGTCACACAATGGTCACACGAATATTTTATGCAGCAGACCGCACGAAAAATGCACTTTGTTTCTTCAATTACGCAAAAATACCTCCCGGCAGATTCGGGGTTGTTACCCGCATCTGCTCAGGAGGTATCCTGTCATTTCATAAATATTGATTTTTCTTCACATTTTAAGCAATCATTTTACATCCACTATCTCACATAGATATTGGAAAGATTGTCCAAAATCTCTCCTGCAACATCCGGTTTATTCATCGTGTAAATATGCACATGATTGACACCGTTGGCGATCAGATCAATGATCTGCTCTGTTGCATATGCAATTCCCGCCTGACGCATTGCTGCCGGGTTGTCTCCAAACCTGTCTACGATCGCAAGAAATCTCGGTGGAACCATATTGCCGGACAAAGATGTGATACGTTTGATCTGGCTTGCGTTGGTGACAGGCATAATGCCTGCTACAACCGGAACATCTATTCCTTTTTTTAATGCCTTGTACATAAAATTGTATAAAATGTTATTGTCAAAAAACATCTGTGTGGTGAGGAACTCGCATCCTGCATCCACTTTCTCTTTCAAATGGTCGAGATCTTCAAAAATCGTTGCTGCTTCCGGGTGTCCTTCCGGGTAGCATGCACCACCGATACAGAAATCACCCTGTGCTTTGATATCTGCGATCAGTTCACTTGCGTGCTTGTACTGATCCGGCAGCGGAAAATCTGCATTTGCAGGAATATCGCCACGGAGTGCAAGGATATTCTCGATATTTGCTGCCTTTAACTCCTCAATGACAGATGCCACCTTTTCTCTGGTGGAAGAGGCACAGGTCAGATGTGCCAACGCCGGAATGTTATTGTTACGTACTTCCTCTGCAAGCTTTACCGTATAATCAGATGTTCCACCTGTTGCGCCGTAAGTGACACTCATATATGCCGGCTTTAATGCCGCCATATCTTTTACGATATTTTTATAATTTTCCAGCTGCGCACCCTGTTTTGGTGGAAAAAGCTCGCAGGAAATCGTCACTTCATCTTTGTTTAATAATTCTGTTAATCTCATCTTTTTGTTCCTCAATCTTCTTTCTTATATCTTAAAAACTTCTCAGTTTATCCGTTCCATCATCCACCGTATTCTCGATTTTTCGTATCTCTACAAAATAGGAATAGTTATCGTTTACTTTTACTTCGCAGCGGTCACCTATTTTGTGTCCCAACAATGCTTTTCCGAGAGGCGATTCGTTACTGATCAGATTTTTCAGGGAATTGCCGCGGATGGTTGTGACAATTTTATAGGTTTCTTCCTCGTCATCATCCTCAAAATAGACGGTAACGGTATTGTTCATTCCGACTTCATCATCCGCAGAATCCGTGGAAATAATCTTTGCCGTCCTGATCATTTTCTCCAGATAACGGATACGGCTTTCATTCTGATTTTTGTCTTTTTTTGCTGCATGGTATTCAAAATTTTCACTGAGGTCGCCATGTGCACGTGCCTCTTTGACTGCTTCCAGCGCATTTTTTCTCACAACCAGCTTTCGGTACTCAATCTCTTCTTCCATTTTTTTTATGTCCTGTTCGGTCAACTCGTCATACATGAATCCCAACCTCCATTTTCCATCTCTATCGGTACTGATCCTGTACCATTCTCATTATGATCTGCAGATCTGTCTCTTATAAAAACACCTGTTCTAATGCGATTTTCTCCGGCAGACAGCGTTCGATTGCACTCCCTTTCCGGCAGACAGACAGCCAGACGTCACGTTTGATGTTCCATGTTTTCAGATAATATTCTCCCACCTGTTCTTCCATCGTGGAAAAAGAATCCAAAGACATTGCGATCCCTGTTCCAACCGCCTTGATGTAGGCTTCCTTCCTCGTCCATATTCCGGTAAAAGCCTCATCCGTCCAACATTTTTCCAGATATTTTCTCTCATCTTCTGCAAAAAAACGCTGTGCGATCTTCTGTTTTCCGGTGCGCATCAGCTCTACATCCACACCTATATCCTCTGTGCCAAAAGCTGCTGCCACATACATGCCCGAATGGCTGAGGTTAAACATAAGCGGAAGCCGTTCTCCCTGTCCTGTCCCAAGATACGGCTTCCCATTTTCACCATAAACGAATCTTACCTGCTGCAAAGACCGTGTTTGTCCGGTCTGCTCCAACTCTGCTGCAGCAGACGATCCCACAGGTATTGTCTGCGTGTAACCATACTGCCGCAGACCGTATTCCAATAACAGACCTGCCCCAAAGGCACGAAGCCTGTCATCTTCATTTTTACATTGTTTTATTTTCTGTTGTCTGGCGCAGCACAAAAACTCCCACAGCTGTGGTTGATCTGATCTGTCACGCAAGGCACTGATATCTGAATAAAACACGCGCAGTTTTTTTTGATTATCCACTACTTATGATGCTCCTGCAGAACTTCTTTTTTTCGCCTTGTGGAATCCCAGACATTCTGCACACGTCTGGTCACGATCTCCGGAATAAATGGTTTTACAATGTAATCGCTCGCTCCTAATTCCATCGTCAACACCTGTTGTTCTGTTGTATCATCCGCCGTGATGATCACCACCGGAATATTTAAGATCCTTGGATCATTCTTCCTTTCCTGCATAAAAGTCTGTCCATTCATGCCAGGCATCATCAGATCTAACAGGATCATATCCACTTTATAATTCTGTTCCTCTAAAATACGAAGTGCCTCTTCCCCATCTCCTGCCTGCAGGATACGGTAATCTGTTTCAAAAATACTCTCCAGCGATGCCCGGTTAATCTCCATATCATCCACGACAAGCATGATTTTCTCGTTTACCTCTTCTTCCATCAGTGCAAGACGGTACTTTGCAAGTTCATTGTCCATCTCCCGCTGGACCGTGATATCGTCAATGCAGCCAAAAATAATATGGCGTTCCCCTACCCTGTTAATATACTTCAGGCGGAGCTTGATCCAGATTTCCCTGCCAGACTCGAGAAAACGTTTCACTTCACATTCCGCAGTACTTTGATTCTCCACAACCTGTGCAAAAGTATCCATAAACCTTTCTCTGTCAACATGATCAATGGATCCCTCAATCTCTTTGTGCACACGGTCTGTGTCATGATAACCAAACATGTCAAAATAAGCGTCATTTACACGCACCACTTCAATATTTCCGTCGCTGTACTCATAAATTGCGGCTGCCTGCATCATGTTGGAGAAAATCATTTCCATCTGCATATTCGCTGTCCAGATGGCATTCGTATCGTTGGATGTTCTCCTTGTCTCATCATCTTCAAAGTATGGCTGTTCATACAACAGCTTTTCATATTTTTTTACCGGCATTGGTCTTGCAAAATAAAATCCCTGCACATATTCGCATCCGATGCTGTGCAGAAACGATACCTGCTCTTTGCGCTCCGCACCCTCAGCTACGACCGGCATGTTCAGCCACTTTGCCATGCGGACTACCGATGCCAGAATGTTTTCACTCCTGCCATCATCTCCGGAACCATCCAGAAACTTCATATCAATTTTCAGGACGTCAACCGCAATATCTTTTAGTACATTCAGCGAGGAATAACCACTTCCAAAATCGTCCATCAAAATAGAAAAACCTTTTTTCTGAAGCTGTTCCATCATCTCTTTGATTGCTTTTGGGTTTCCTGTATATGCACTCTCTGTCAGTTCTAACTGCAGCCATTCCGGTGGAATATTGTATTTTTCTGTCAGTCCACAGATCACATCCACAATTTTTGGATTATAAAGACTTACACGCGAAATATTGACGGAAACCGGAAATATTTTTCTTCCCTCATCTCTCCATCCCGCAAGCAGCTGGCATGTCTTTTCCCAGACATACTGATCCAGCTTCAGGATAAAACCGTTCCTCTCAAATACCGGGATAAATTCTCCCGGCGATATCATCCTGCCATCTGCTGTGATCCATCGCACCAAAACTTCTGCTCCTGCAATGGAATTTCGCTGAAGTTCATATTTGGGCTGCAAATACAGCACAAACTCTTCGTTCTTCAGCGCATTCTTCATATTGTTGATGATGTGCTGCTCCTTGATGATCTCCTCGCTCATCTCTTTTGTGTAAAAGAAATAGTTCTGGATATAATTTCCCTTACAGTTTTTGGATGCAAGATTGGCTTTGTCATACATTTCGTTGATGGAAAGATCACGGTTTTTCACAAGATATATCCCAAAGAAAGGCGTGATATCAAAATCCAGCGGATATTTTTCCATCTGATTCGTGAATTTCTTCACAAAGTCTGTGATCTCTTTCTCATTATCATAAGAAAAGCATACCGCAAAAATATCTGCCTCAATTCTTCCATAAGTAATATAACGATATTCTTTTTCCACATTCTGCAGATAATCTGCCATATACTTTAATAAATGATCACCCTCATCCATTCCAAAAAAGGAATTGATCAGCTGGAATTTTTCAATATCGATCCTGATGAATGCAAAATCTTCCGTACCGAAAATATTCAGCATATTTCTCGTATTATAAAAGAACTTTGATTTGTTCAAAATGCCGGTAAGCACATCATACTCCGCACGGTATTTTAATTCATCATCCACTCTCATCTGACTGCGCTCGATCACATTCTTTACACGAAAACGCACGATCGTCGGATCATAAGGTTTCCCCATAAAATCCCATGCTCCGTATTCCAGACACTTGCACTCGATCTCATCATTGATGCCTCTCAACATCGCGATCACAGGTATATTCTGATATCTTACATCTTTGTGAAAAATTTCTAAGAGTTCCAGTCCGCTCATGTCCGGCATGATCAGGTCAAGAATGATCACAGTTACCGCCTGATACTTCTCCTCTAAAACTGCTAATGCATTCTGTCCATTTTCTGCTTCAAGCACGATATAATTGTCATTTAAAATTTCCCGCAATGCAGTCCTGTTATGTCTTGCATCATCCACAACTAATATTGTATGTTTTCTTGTCATATGCCCTTGGGCAAGTCCGTCTCCATTTGTAGTGGTTTCAGCCACCTGTCAAAATCTTTTTTCTTCCGTACATACCATATACTTATATGATAACAGACTTAATTTTTCTTTTCAATACAAGAATTTTTATCTGTCATTCACTTAAAAATCCAGGTAAGAGAGATACAGCGCCTCAAAATCATTTTCTTCTGCCAGATTGATGACGTCTGCCATGGTCTGGATTTTTTCAAGTTCTTCTTTTGAAATTCTGCTAAGTAAAACCTCTTTTGTCCCTGCAAGAACTGTATTTCCG
>ENA-OWOU01001315-OWOU01001315.1-gut-metagenome-genome-assembly--contig:-NODE-1315-length-10569-cov-2.915078_pt1 | contig 10569 bp, 13 predicted proteins | sample MGYA00248248_ERZ651801 | MGnify/ENA primary metagenome ERZ651801 (study PRJEB26908, sample SAMEA4031710) | gut metagenome | biome: gut; feature: normal infant; material: stool | place: China | collected... | reverse complement strand
GAAAAGATCGAACCAAGTCCAAGTGACCCTAAGTTTGTACATACAAAATGGGGCGTTGGTTATTATTTCCAGGCGAAATAAGGAAAAACAGAAGGAAAAGAAAGTCAGTGAAGATTACATTAGTTACAGTAGGAAAAATAAAAGAACGTTTTTTTGAGGATGCCATTGCTGAATACAGTAAGCGTTTGGGAAGATATTGCAAGCTGGAGATCATTCAGGTGGCAGATGAAAAGACGCCGGATGGGGCCAGTGAAAATGTGGAGCGGCAGATCCGGGAAAAAGAGGGGCAGAGGATCCTGGCCCAGATCAAAGACGGTGCTTATGTGCTGGCACTGGCAATAGAAGGAAAAATGCTTTCCAGTGAGGAACTGGCAGGAAAGATACAAAAACTGGGAGTAGAAGGCAAAGGCCATCTGGTATTTGTCATCGGTGGATCCCTGGGACTTTCCAAAGAGGTGATGGACCGGGCAGATTATGCTCTCAGTTTCTCAAAAATGACATTTCCGCACCAGCTGATGCGGGTGATACTTTTGGAGCAGATCTACAGAGGATTTAAGATCATAGCAGGAGAACCCTATCACAAGTAAAAGAATATGTTACCTAAAGGTGACAGCACCATAAAAAGGCAGTTGCTACAGTGAAATAGTAAAATTCACTTTGGCAGCTGCCTTTTTGTGCAATGATGAGGCAGTTTGGCGCGATTCAATGCAAGCGATTTATTTACCTTTGTTCCAGACAGCATGTCATAAAATCATGTTGTCCTCATATACTGGAGTTAGAGGTACAGAAAAATGGCAGCAAAAACAGAAAAGGGATTAAAGCAGGAGATCGTAAATTTGTTTCCTGTAAGGCTCAGACAGATATTAGAAGCACTTCCCCTGGATTTTGCCCGGTTAGAAGAGATCCGCTTGCGCTGCGGTCAGCCCATTCTCTTTCGCATAGCAGGAAAGGAAATGGGAATTACGGGTTCTGGAGATCTGACAGAACTGGGATCCTCAGGAAAACTGGAAAACTGGGAAAAACTGGAAAAAATAAGGGAAAAAGAATTAAAAGATACCCTAGAGATCATAGGAGGTTTCTCCCTGTATGCAGCAGAAGAAGAGCTGCGCCAGGGCTTTTTTACAGTCCGGGGCGGTCACCGGATCGGGGTTGCAGGGAGAGTGATATTAAAAGACAGGCAGATCACGGGACTTAAAGCAGCATCATTTTTAAATGTGAGAGTGGCCCATGAGATAAAAGGATGTGCAGATCAGGTTCTTCCATTTTTATATGTAAATGGAAAATTTGTGAGTACATTGATTGTTTCTCCACCTGGATGTGGAAAAACAACACTGCTCAGGGATCTGATCCGTCAGGTTTCTGATGGAAGCAGCCAGAAAGCAGGAAAATGCAGCTTTGCCGGTGTAAACGTAGGGGTGGCAGATGAGCGGTCAGAACTGGGAGCCTGTTATCAGGGCGTTCCACAGAACGATCTGGGGATGCGTACCGATGTGCTGGACGGATGCCCGAAAAGCGAGGGAATGCTGATGCTGATCCGGTCCATGGCGCCGGCTGTTGTGGCAGTAGATGAGATCGGCGGAAAAGAAGATATCAAAGCAGTAGAATATGTAAGAAACTGCGGCTGCGCCCTGGCAGCAACGGCTCATGGAAATTCCCTGGAAGAGTTAAAAGAAAGAGCCGGTTTTCGGGAACTTTTAGAGGAAAAAACTTTTGAGCGTCTGGTGTTTTTAAGCAGAAAGCGGGAATGCCGGGGAAAAGTGGAAGTGGTTTATGACAGTGGTTTTAACCGGTTGTATTCCGGGAGAACATTTTAACAGAAAGGAGGATTTCTATGTTTCTAAAATGGACAGGCGGGCTGCTGATCCTTTTTGCAGGTTCGGGAATGGGCGTATGGCTGGCATGGGGATATAAAAAGCGGTTGAGCACTTTAGAGAACCTGAGAAGGATGATCTATTGCCTGAAAGGGGAGATCGTTTACAGTCATGCACCTTTAGAGGAAGCCTTTGAGCGCATCGGCAAACGGGAAAAAGGTGTTTTGGGAGAACTTTTTACACAGACTGCAGAAAAGATCGGCTGTCATAACGGAGAGACATTTTCCAAAATCTGGGAACAGACAATAGAAGAAATGGAAAAAAATGGAAAACCACTGTTTCTGGAAAAAGAGGACAGGGAAAAACTCCTTTCTTTAGGGGGACAGCTGGGCTATCTGGATACCCAGATGCAGGAGAGGACGTTACTTTTGTATTTGGAACAGCTGGAACTTTCTGTTTCAAGACTCCGCGGAGAGATCCGGGAAAAATGCCGGCTCAGTACAGTCTTAGGGGTGATGGGAAGCCTGTTTTTAGTGATTGTAATGCTTTAGGGGTAGAACGTAATTATGGATGTAAATCTCATTTTCAGGATAGCAGCAGTGGGGATCCTGGTTTCTGTGATCTGCCAGGTACTAAAACACAGCGGAAGAGATGAACAGGCATTTCTTACCAGTCTGGCGGGGCTGGTCATGGTGCTGTTCTGGATGATCCCGTACATATATGATCTGTTTGAAACCATGAAGCAGCTGTTTTTGCTGTAAGGGAGGAATGGCTATGAATATGCTGACTTTGGGGGCAGCCGGGATCGCGGCGGTCCTTCTGGCTGTGTGGATGAAGGGAGTAAAGGCAGAGTATGGTATTTTTGTGGTGATCGCAGCCCAGCTTTTCTTCCTTTTTTATGGTACAGGGCGGCTGGGAGAGATCCTGGATACAGTCAGGCAGTTGGAGCAGTACATAAAGATCCGGCCGGTGTATCTCATAACACTTTTAAAGATGACCGGGATTACCTACAGTGCAGAATTTGCCTCCGGGATCTGTAAAGACGCCGGATATTCCTCTTTGGGAAAGCAGATCGAAATATTTGGGAAACTGACGATCCTGGCAGTGAGTATGCCGGTCCTTCTGGCATTATTTGGCACACTGGACCAGATACTTACATAGGGGATCTGAAAAATGAGAAAACAGGCAAACAGGTGGCTGGTGGCAGTATTTCTGCTTTTTTTTATTTTTTCAGGCATTCATATGACGGCTTTTGGGGAAGAACCTGCAAAGGATCCCCTGGCGCAGTTGGAAGAAGAAATGGGGATCGGGGAAGAGATCCAGAGGATCCAGGAATATCTGGATGGGCTGCGGCCAGAGGGAAGAACGGTCTCCCTTACAGATCTGATGCAGGTCATTATTCAGGGAAACATGAAAGAAATCGTAAATACAGCAGGGAAACTGCTGGAAGATGCCCTGTTTTCCCAGGCAAAGGAGGGACAGGCCCTTTTAGTACAGGTAGCGGTTTTAGGGCTGACCGGGGCGGTATTTTCCCATGCAGCTTCCGCTTTTAAAGGCAGCCAGATCCCGGAAACTGCTTTTTACATGATCTATCTGCTGATTTTTACCTGTCTGGCAGGAAGTTTTCTGTCCAGTATCCAGATCACAGCTCAGGTATTAGACCAGATCCTGGAGTTTGTCCGTCTGCTTATGCCGGCCTATTTTATCAGCGTGGCCTTTGCAGGGGGAAGTACCAGTGCTGCGGCTTTTTATGAGATCGCCCTGGGAGCTGCCTGGGCGGTGCAGTGGCTGTGCCGTCAGGTATTTCTGTCCATTGTGCGTGTGTATGGCCTGCTGGTACTGGGAGATCACATGATGGAAGAGCCATTTTTCAGCAAAATGACGGAGTTAATGGAAAAAATCGTATCCTGGGGATTAAGAAGTATCCTGGGACTGACACTGGGACTTCAGATCCTTCAGTCACTGGTACTTCCCTATGCGGACAGTGCAGGCAGATCTGCGATCATGAAATTTGCGGAAATGATACCGGGGTTAGGACAGGCAACCGGTGCAGCGGCAAGACTGGTGTTTGGAAGCAGTGTACTGATCAAAAACAGTCTGGGAGCAGCGGCGGTCCTGATCCTGGCAGTGATCACGTTGGTACCGGTTGTGAAGCTGGCTGTTTTAATGGTCATGTATCAGGGTGCAGCGGCTCTTTTGCAGCCTGTTTGTGACAAAAGGATCATTTCCTGTATCCAGGGGATGGCGGCAGGCCATGGACTGCTTTTAAGGATCACCCTTTATTCCCTTTTCCTGTTTATCCTGGTCATAGCCATAACCTGCGCAGGCACCAATGTCACTTATCTGGCTGCGTAACAAACAGTAAGCCTGAAATAGTAAGCCTGAAACATAAAAACAGGCAGAGGAAAGGTATGGGAGAGATTTTATTAGAATGGGCAAGGAATATTATATTTTTTATGGTATTCCTGTCTGTGATCAGTCATTTGCTGGCAGATGCGTCTTATGAAAAATATATCCGTTTTTTTGCAGGGATCGTGCTGATCCTGATCACAGTCAGCCCCTTAAAAGGCGGTCTGGACTTTCAGGAGAAAGCAGGAAGGTTTTTTGAAGAATTTTCTTTTTTTCAGGAAAAGGAACAGGCGGGAAAAGCACTTTCAAAGGCAGACCAGGAAAGAATGGGTGCATTTCTTGCGGAATATAAAAAAGAAGCGGAAGCGCGGATCCGGGAAACCATGCAGGCGGAAGGCGTTATCTGTAGCCAGGCAGAGGTGGAAATAGAAAAAGATGAAAAAAGCGGGGAATACGGAAAGATCAGGAAGATCATTATACATATAAAAGAGGAAAAAATAACATCACCACAAGACGAATAAACTAAAATAGTAAAAGAAAAAGCAGGGGAAGAAGTATCTGTAAAAGTGGAAATTCCCCCTGTTATAACCAAAGAAAAGCAGGAAAGACCAGGCACTGAGTCCAAACAGGAGCAGCAGTTAAAAAGAAAGGTGGCGCAGTATTATGGACTGGAAGAAGCTTGTATCGAAATTTGGTGGGAAGATGACCAGGGAGAAATGGCTGTTTCTGCTTCTGTTAGGAGTGATCCTGATGATCCTGTCTATGCCATTTCCGGGAAGCAGCAGTAAAAAGACAGGTCAGACGAAAGGGGAAAATGTTTCACTCTGGGAGAAAAACAGTTCCGGTGACGGACAGCAGACAGAGGAAAACATAGTTCAGGAACCTGTACAGGCAGCATCGGCAAAACCGGCCCAGGATTATGAAAAGGAGCTGGAAGATCGGATCAGTCAGCTTTTAAAGTCAGTGGAAGGAGTGGGAAAAGTAGACGTAATGGTAGTTTTAAGTTCTTCCAGTGAAAAGGTTTTCCGCACAGACCGGTCTGAAAATACCAGTACCACCAAAGAAAAAGACGCTTCCGGCGGAGAAAGGGATGCAGTGAGCAGCCAGTTAGAAGAAAATACCGTTTTTTCCCAGTCTGCAGGCCAGAATACAGGAAACGGACCTTTGATCGAAAAAGAACTGTATCCGCAGATCTCCGGTATCGTGATCAGTGCCCAGGGAGGTGATCTGCCGTCGGTCCAGGCTGAAATTTCCCAGGCTATGGAAGCATTATTTGGACTGGAACCGCATAAAATAAAAGTGTTAAAGCGGGTGGAATAAAAAGGAGTGCGGCATATGAAGATCAGAAATATGAAGCAGGTTGGCGAGCGGGTAAAAGAGATAAAGATGAAGCGTCTGTTTCGGCGAAACCAGATCATTATCACTACATTGGCTGTGATGATCGCTGCTGCCGGGTATCTGAATTATGCAGGAAAAAGAGATCTGGAAGCAGGGGGACAGGTTGCGGATATGGGAAGCCTGGAGCTTTCAGATGAAGATCTGATGGCAGAAAATCTGGCAGCACAGTCAGAGACAGTCCAGGACATTTTAAGTCTGGACAATGATCCAAATGATACAGAGGTAGCTGAGGCACAGACAGAAGGAACGGATCTGGCCCAGGCCGGCAGTGAGAACGGTGAACAGTCAGGTATGGCGGATACAGAGGAGCAGACCACGGGAAATGATGCGCCTGCAGGCTATGAAAATCCGGGGGAAGCAGTCCTTACCAGCGGTATGAGCGTAGCAGATTACATAGCAGGAGTGCAGCTTAGCAGGGAACAGATCCGGGCTAAAAACAAGGAAACCTTAATGAGCCTGATCAACAGCACCAGCATTGATGAAGCAGCCAAGCAGCAGGCGATCCAGGATATGATCCGCCTTACGGAAATATCGGAAAAGGAAAACGCCGCAGAAACGCTGCTGATGGCAAAAGGATTTTCAGATCCTGTAGTCAGTATCACAGATGATAAAGTGGATGTGGTGATCCATGCTTCCTCTATTACAGACCCTGAAAGAGCCCAGATCGAGGACATTGTAAAACGTAAAGCAGAAGTAGGAGCCGATCAGATCATCATTACCCTGTTAAATATGGCAGACTAAAAAGAACTATACATATCCTGCGCGATTTGGTATAATAATGAGTAACAGTTTTATGATCACACAGAGCAGGAGGTAAGGGATTTTGGCAGAAGAAAGTCGCAGTACACATAAATTATATGAAAAAGACAAGATCGGTGAAGTACAGATCGCAGATGAAGTGGTAGCGATCATTGCAGGTCTTGCTGCTACCGAAGTAGAAGGCGTAGATTCCATGGCAGGAAATATCACCAACGAACTGGTTGGAAAGCTTGGCATGAAGAATTTAAGCAAGGGTGTAAAGGTGGATGTGACAGAAGAACACGTATCTGTGGATCTGTCTTTAAACATCCGTTATGGTTATAATATCCCTGCAGTCAGCGAGCAGGTTCAGGAAAAAGTAAGTTCCGCCATTGAAAATATGACCGGTCTTACTGTTCTTGATGTAAACATTAAGATCGCTGGCGTGAATATGGAAGAAAGCTAAAAGCATTTACGAAAGTGCGCCCTGCAGGTATGGAAGGAGGCTTCTTTACTTGCAGGGCCTTTTGTACATTTTTTGTTGTTTTTATGCACCGCCTTTGGTATAATCACAGGTAGTGGAAAAGAATTAAGAGAAAGAGGAAAAATGAAATGACCAGAAGAGAATTAAGAGAACATTGTTTTAAAATGCTGTTCTCTGTGGATTTTTATACAACCGGTGAAGAAGCCAAAGCCCAGATGCAGCAGTATTTTCAGTCTCCAGAGGAGGATGATACAGCAGAAGACGGCAGCCTTCAGGTAGTGCATAAAGTAGCAGCCGGAGAAAAAGACAGAGAATATCTCAGTACAAGAACTGCTGATGTAGTGGATAAAATAGAAGAGATCGATGCCAAGATCGACGAAGTAGCAGCTGGCTGGAAGACAAAGCGTATGGGAAAGGTAGAACTTACCATCCTGCGTCTTGCCGTATATGAGATGCTTTATGACGATACCATTCCTGAGAAGGTGTCTGTCAATGAGGCAGTAGAGCTGGCAAAGAAGTTTGGCGGAAATGAGTCCCCTGCGTTTGTAAACGGCGTTCTTGCAAAATTTATTCCAAAAGAAGAAAAGAAAGAAGAAAGCAAGGAAGATCAGGAAGCATAAATGGGAAGCGTGTATACCGTATCTCAGGTGACATCTTATATTAAAAATATGTTCACCCAGGATTTTGCGCTGAACAGAGTCTCTATAAAAGGAGAAGTGTCCAACTGCAAATATCATACATCCGGCCATATTTATTTTACATTAAAAGACGGCGGCGCACAGATTGCCGCCGTCATGTTTGCAGGACAGAGAAAGGGCCTGGATTTCACCCTGGCAGAAGGCCAGGAAGTGATCGTATCAGGCACTGTGGATGTATATGAGAAAGACGGGCGTTACCAGCTCTATGCAAAGGAGATCAAAAGGGAAGGCAGAGGAGATCTGTTCCTTCGTTTTGAAAAACTGAGGGACGAGCTGGAAGAAATGGGTATGTTTGATGGCTGCTATAAGCAGCCCATCCCTAAATATGCCACCCGGATCGGGATCGTTACAGCGTCCACAGGCGCGGCCATCCGGGATATCATGAATATTACATCCAGAAGAAATCCCTATGTACAGCTGATCCTTTATCCTGCTCTTGTTCAGGGGGAGAAGGCAAAATACAGCATTGTCCAGGGAATAAAAACACTGGATCAGATGGGACTGGATGTTCTGATCGTAGGACGGGGCGGCGGTTCCATAGAAGACCTGTGGGCATTTAATGAAGAAATGGTTGCAAGGGCCATATTTGAATGTCATACTCCGGTGATCTCCGCTGTAGGACATGAGACAGATGTGACCATTGCAGATTATGTGGCAGACCTGCGGGCTCCTACGCCATCGGCGGCGGCAGAGCTGGCAGTTTTTGATTATAAACAGTTTGAAGAAACGGGAGCTGCCTATAAATTGCTTTTGGATAAGGCTGCAAAACGAAAACTGGAACGGGCCCGTTTCCGCCTGGAACAGTGCCGGATGCAGCTGAAATTAAAGGATCCGGGCCGTATGGTCAATGACAGACGGCAGCGTCTGGCAGATTATGAGGAGATATTAGACCGGAAGATCAAAGAGGCGTTAAAAGAAAGCAAAAGACTGTTAGAAAAGCAGGAAGAACGTCTGAACAATTCCATGAGGGAAAAGCTGAATTTACAGAAGCACCGTCTGGCGTTAGATGCCAGCCAGTTAGAAGGTTTATCTCCGTTAAAGAAGTTAAGCGCCGGATACGGTTTCGTACAAAAAGAGTCAGGAGAAGCCATAAGATCTGTAAAGCAGGTAACAGCCGGTGATCCGGTCCGTATTTATGTAGCAGATGGTTATGCAAAGGCGCTTGTGACGGATACGAAAAACAGCAGACCGGGGAGAAAGGGATAAATATGGCAGGAAGAAAGAAAGCAGAAGAAGCAGCTCCGGAAAAAACAGCCGGGATCGAGGAAAATTTCGCCCGACTGGAAGAGATCATAAAAAAACTGGAAACAGGGGAAAATTCACTGGAAGAGACCTTTGCAGGGTATGAAGCAGGAATGAAACTTGTAAAGTCTTTAAGCAGCCAGATCGATAAAGTAGAAAAACAGATCCAAATATTGAGTGAGGGTGAAGACAATGAGTGATAATACAGAATTCAGAAAAGAACTGGAAGAGAGAACAAAACAGATCAATGAGCAGATCGAAAGCTATCTGCCGGAAGAAAAGGGCCATCAGAAAACCATTTTTGAGGCTATGAACTACAGTGTAAAAGCTGGTGGCAAGCGTCTGCGTCCTCTGTTTATGCAGGAGATCTGCAGATTATTTACAGGAGAAGTACAGCCTGTAGTTGTACCATTTATGGCAGCCATTGAGATGATCCATACTTCTTCCCTGGTACATGATGATCTTCCATGTATGGATGATGATATGATGCGCAGGGGACAGGCAAGTACCTGGGCTGAATACGGCGAAGATATGGGCGTTCTGGCAGGAGATGCGCTGATGATCTATGCTTTTGAGGTAGCAGCGAAGGCATTTAAAGAGGTTTCAGATGCAGATGACCTTAAAAGAGTGGGACGTGCCATTGAGATCCTGGCTTCCAAGACCGGTATTTACGGTATGATCGGCGGACAGACAGTAGACGTAGAACTGGCTGGCGGACCGATCCCGAAGAATAAACTGGACTTTATCTACCGCTTAAAGACAGGTGCCCTTATTGAGGCATCCATGCTCATCGGTGCTGTTTTAGGCGGCGCTGCAGAAGAAGACTGTAAGATCGTAGAAAGCCTTGCAGGCAAGGTTGGTCTGGCATTCCAGATCCAGGATGATATTCTGGATGTGACTGGAGACCAGGAAGTTTTAGGCAAAGAGGCAGGAAGCGACGAAAAGAACCAGAAGACTACCTATGTGACTCTGGAAGGTTTAGAAAAGGCAAAGAAAGATGTAGAAGCTCTTTCTGTCCAGGCGATTGAAGATTTAAACAAACTGCCTGGAAATAATGAATTCCTGGAGAATTTGATCCGTATTCTTATTAAACGTCAGAAATAAAAAGGAAGAACCTATGATATTGGAACAGATAAAGGGGCCGGAAGATCTGAAAAAATTGACCTCTGAAGAACTTTCCCAACTGGCAGAAGAGATACGGGCCTTTCTGATCGAAAAGATCAGCCATACAGGGGGACATTTAGCTTCCAACCTGGGAGTTGTGGAGCTGACCATTGCCCTGTTTCGTACCTTTGACCTGCCAGAAGATAAGATCATCTGGGATGTAGGCCATCAGTCCTACACCGACAAGATCTTAAGCGGCCGCAGGATGGAATTTGATGAACTCCGTCAGTACGGCGGCTTAAGCGGCTTTCCAAAACGGAAGGAAAGCCCCTATGATTCCTTTGACACAGGCCATAGTTCCACTTCTATTTCAGCAGGTCTTGGCATTGCCCAGGGCCGTGATATTTTAGGAGAGGACTATAAGGTAGTCTCTGTCATTGGTGATGGTGCTCTTACAGGAGGAATGGCTTACGAGGCTTTAAATAATGCGGCCCGTATGAAGAAAAACTTTATCATTGTCTTAAATGACAATAAAATGTCCATTTCAGAAAATGTAGGCGGCATGTCCAGATATCTTGGCGGTCTGCGCACAGGAAACGGATATAATGATCTGAAGAAAAATGTAGCAGATACCTTAGAACGTATCCCGGTAGTAGGAGAACGTATGATCGACCGGATCAAGCGGACGAAAAACAGCATCAAGCAGCTGTTTATTCCGGGAATGCTTTTTGAAAATATGGGTATT
>ENA-OWOU01001299-OWOU01001299.1-gut-metagenome-genome-assembly--contig:-NODE-1299-length-10701-cov-16.390248_pt1 | contig 10701 bp, 8 predicted proteins | sample MGYA00248248_ERZ651801 | MGnify/ENA primary metagenome ERZ651801 (study PRJEB26908, sample SAMEA4031710) | gut metagenome | biome: gut; feature: normal infant; material: stool | place: China | collected... | reverse complement strand
GAGATTGGGGTGGCGTGATGAGAGGGAATGTGCGCGCTGGCCCCCTCACCCTAACCCTCTCCCCAGAGGGGCGAGGGCCGGGGTGAGGGGCAATGCCTGCTCCATACCCAACATCATCGCCCATACTCATCTTCCATTCTCCGCTCTTCATCCTCCAGCTGCCGACGCTCCTGATCAAGCTGGCGCTGGCGATCGTCCAGTTGCCTGCGACGATCTTCAAACTGGCGGCGGCGGTCGTCATATTGTCTGCGCCGATCGTCGCTCACTTCACGCTGCCAGCCGTCGTCGCGCGAATCTTCATAGTCTCGCCCACGGTCAGGGTTATAAGCATCGTTAATCGCCTGCTGAATATTGCCAATGGTGTCGTCGATAATATCGGCCTGGGCCGGTACGGTGGTCAGCGTGAGCAGGGTGAAAAGAAAAAGCGTGGAGTAAGGTTTCATAAGCCAGTCTCTGCGATGGACTGGCTTAACGTTAGTTGAGTGTGAATGACCGGAGTAGCGGAGTAATCTCAAACTCGGTAAGGCGCAGACTCTTCCATTAGCTGGTTAGCTCGCTGTTTATTTTCCGCCACCAGCACAATGCCATGACATTTTTGATCCGGTGAAATACTCCAGATACGCTCTTCCGGAATGCAACCGCCATCGTAGATCACTTTCGTGCCATCATAAGGCCAAAATGCCCCTTGTTCAGTGTCTAATACAAACACTGAAATCTGATCGGACTCGCGCGCGATCTTCTGCCAGAGCATCTTCCCACCATCATATTGATCAAAATCGCTGATTAGCGTGATACCGCATTGCAGGATTAGCGCTTCATACAGCCGAGTTGCCAGCCCCTTATCGCGCTCACCAGGAGAGACACAAATACCTTCTACCTGTACCAGATCCGAGTCTTCCCACCAGCGTTCAACGGCAATGATATCGCTGCCGAACTCTTTTTTACGCTGCAGATCGAGAGCGGCATGTACCCTATGACGTGGCACGCCTGCAAAAACTTCAATGTCCGCTTCAATGATGGCCGCTCTTGGCGTCTGCTTGTCATAAATTACCTGTAACAGACGTCCAGAAAGCTCGATCTCTTCCACCACGCGAAAAGAACGAGCAACCGTCATAGGGCTATAGGTGGTGGGCATCACGATCATATGTGAATCGCCTCTTGTCAGTACTGGCATAATTCCTTTTATATCCCATTCAGAACAGAATTGCTCACAATAGCAGCACATTTGCTTCAGGCCTCTTGATAAATTCTGAAAATCATCCCTCAATTTGCCCCAGCGCCTGCGCCAACTGCGCACGGGTAAAGGGTTTGCGCAACAGCGCCACGTCTGGCAGCGCGGGGTTATGGCTGGGGCGTAAATCCTGACCGCTGATGAGTAGCAGCGTCAGGTGCGGGTAAAGTTTGCGGGCCGCATTGACCACTTCTGCGCCGCTCATGCCGCCGGGGAGCATTAAATCGCTGATAAAAATATCGATTTCTGCTGATGCCGCCAGCAGATCCAGCGCCTGTTCGCCGCTGCTTGCTTCCAGCGTCAAATAGCCCAGCAGGTGCAACTGTTCGCAGATGGTCTGGCGCACCGCGGCTTCATCCTCCAGCACTAACACCAGTTTATCGCCGCTGACAGAAGCCTGTTCTACTGCCGCTGGCGATAGGTTTTTCGCCGCCGTCAGCGCGCGGGGAAGCTGTAATCTGACCGTTGTCCCCTGCCCCGGCGCGCTTTCAATTTCAACGCGCCCACCGGACTGGCGCACAAAACCATAGACCATCGACAAACCCAGCCCGCTGCCGCTGCCCGTCTGTTTGGTGGTAAAGAATGGCTCAAATACCTGGCTTTTCACCGCCTGCGACATACCGCTGCCATGATCGATGACCTCCAGTGCCACCATGTCCTGACGCTGCCCACTGCTGCGAGTAACGCGCTGATTCCAGGTACGAATTTTGATGATTCCCGTCTGCCCTTCCATCGCGTCACGGGCGTTCATCACCAGGTTGATGATGGCATTTTCCAGTTGGCTGATGTCAATCCACGCGGGCCACGCCGGAGACTGCGCTTCAATCTCCAGCGCCAGCGTTGCCGGTAAGGAGTGGCGCATTAATTCGCTTAACTCTTCCAGCAATGTTTTCAGTTCAACGGATTGCGGATGTAAGGACTGCTTACGGGAAAACGCCAGCAGTCGCTGGGTCAGTAGCGCGCCACGTTCGGCAGCTTGCTGCGCCCGCTGTATTCGCGGCGCGTCGGGTGAGTCCGTGTTCACCAGTTCCAGGCTGCCAATAATTACCGCCAACAGATTATTAAAATCATGGGCCAGCCCGCCCGTCAGTTGCCCGACCGCTTTCAGTTTCTGGCTGTGTAATAGCGCCTCTTCCAACCCCTGCCGCTCAGTTTGGGCAATCTCCATCTGCGTGGTCTTCTCTTTTAGCAGCCGTGAGGTTCGTTCGAGTGACGCGGTATTGCGGGCAAAAACGTTAAAGGCGCGCGCCAGTTCACCCAACTCATCACGCCGCTGTAACGCCGGAAAAGTGACGTCCGCTTCGCCGTACGCCAGGCGGCTCATGGCGCGGGAAATCGCCGTCAGGTTAGTGCCGAGGTTGCGATAGATATACCAGCCGGCAAACGCGGTGATCACCACCGCTAACAGGGCGAAAATCATGATCACCCTCTCGCCGGAGCGCAAATCCTGGTAACTTTGCGCCACACGCTGACCGGAGAGCGTCGCCACCTGTTCGGCGTAACGGTTGATGTCGCCATTGAGGATCGCCACCAGCGCTTTGATGTGAAACATATACCAGCTGATTGCCAGATCGCTTTGCTCCAGAGCGGCTGAAAGCGGCGCGAGTTTACGCAGTTCACGATTAAAATCATTGAGTAGCGTGTTAACCAACGGCGTATCGCTGTGGGTCGGCAACGCAGACATTACCCCGACCAGTTGATGAATAATCGCCTGCGGCGCGGGGGTGGCAATAGCGGCAACAATCAGTCGGTTCATCTCGTTAAGCAAAATATCATCTTGCGAGTGAGTGACTTTTTGCAGATGCCGCAGATAACTTAAGTTTTGATACAGCGAACTTAACAGCGCGTTGCGCTCCAGATGCCGCCTTTGCCCGCGCTCCAGCATTCCACCGACGCTGGTTTGCAGTTCGTTGCTACGCGTGATGATGCGCGTCACCAGCCCGGCTTCCTGCTGCGCTAAAGGCGCGTTCGCCAGTTGTGCAAGCGAGCTTTTTAATGCCCGCTGTGTCTCCTGCAACCGCTCGGCTTCGCCTTTATATTCCAGCGCTCCCACCACCTGCGACAATCGCACCGCCGCCGTTGCCACGTTTGCCGTGTCGCGCGCCAGATTCAGGCTGCCGGTCATATCATCCACCGTTTGCTGCTGCACCAGCTCCTGCATCTGGCTGGCATGACGAAAGCCCATTACCGCCACGCCGCTGACCATCAACGTCACCGCCACCACCAGCAAATTCAAAAGCAGCAATCGCCCGCGCGCGCTGGCAAAAAAATGACGTCCGGGGTGCGCCATATCACGCTCCGTGAAGAAAAATCGCAATATGACAAATATGAACGGCTTCTGACATTTTGCATTTACTTTCCTGTGATGGAGTGCTGATATCGACAACCTCGCAGGAGTCCACCATGAACAGCACGCCAGTTCTGGAGATGCGCAATATTGCCAAAGCCTTCGGCAAATTTTATGCGCTCAAAGGGGTGGATTTGACGGTCTACCCTGGCGAGATCCATGCCCTGATGGGGGAAAACGGCGCGGGAAAAAGCACGCTGATGAAGGTGCTGGCGGGGGCGTATACCGCCACCAGCGGCGAGATCCTCATAGACGGCAAGCCCTTTCACATTCGCACGCCAAAAGATGCCTTAAGCGCCGGTATTACGCTGATTTATCAGGAGATGCAGCTGGCGCCCAATTTGACGGTGGCAGAGAACATTTTCCTCGGTAGCGAGCTTTCCCACGGCGGGCTGGTGCAGCGTAAAGAGATGCTGGTGCAGGCGCAAAGAGTGATCGACCGCCTCGGCGCGCAGTTTAACGCCAGCGATAAGGTCATGACACTGACCATTGCCGAGCAACAGCAGGTCGAAATCGCCCGCGCGCTACATCGCAACAGCCGCATTCTGGTGATGGACGAACCCACCGCCGCCCTCTCCTCCCGCGAAACTCACCGCCTGTTTGAACTGATTATGCGGCTGCGCGATGAAGGGATGGCGATTATCTACATTAGCCACCGCATGGCGGAAGTGTATGAGCTTTCCGATCGCGTCAGCGTGCTGCGCGACGGGCAATACGTTGGCAGCCTGACCCGCGATAACCTCAATGCCGGGGAGCTGGTGCGGATGATGGTCGGCAGGCCACTGAGCGATCTGTTCAATAAAGAGCGCGATATCCCGTTCGGTAAAGCCCGCCTGAATGTTCACCACCTGACCGACGGCGGCAAAGTCCAGCCGAGTAGCCTGCTGGTGCGTTCCGGCGAAATTGTTGGCCTCGCCGGACTGGTGGGTGCCGGACGTTCCGAACTGGCGCAGTTGATCTTCGGCGTGCGGAAAGCGACAGGCGGAATGATTGAAGTCGATGGTGAACCGGTGGTGATCCACTCCCCGCGCGAAGCCATCGATCTTGGCATTGGCTTTCTCACCGAAAATCGCAAAGAACAGGGGCTGTTCCTTGAAATGGCGGCAGCCGAAAACATCACCATGGCGACCCTGGAGCGCGATGCCCGCTGGGGAATGCTCAATCGCAAAAAAGCGCAAACCATTTCCGATGACGCCATCAAGTTGCTCAACATTCGCGTGCCTCATGCCCAGGTACGCGCGGGCGGGCTTTCCGGCGGCAATCAGCAAAAGCTGTTGATCTCCCGCTGGGTGGCAATTGGCCCGCGCATTTTACTGCTCGATGAACCCACCCGCGGCGTGGACGTTGGCGCAAAAAGCGAGATCTACCGGATCATGAACGAGATGGCGCGCAAGGGCGTGGCGATCCTGATGATCTCCAGCGAACTGCCGGAGATAGTGGGAATGAGCGATCGCGTCTATGTGATGCGCGAAGGCAGCATTGCCGGTGAGTTAAACGGCAAAAACATCACCCAGGAAAACATTATGACCTTAGCGACTGGCGTCAACGACGCCCATTCCCAGGCGGTGCCCTCATGACGACCTCTGCAAAGACTTCTGCCAAAAAAATGCTGATGAGCGATCTGATGCAAACGGTCGGCATCTTGCCCATTTTGATTCTGATCGTGGCGGTATTTGGCTTTATCGCGCCAAACTTTTTTACCGAAAGCAACCTGCTGAATATTACCCGCCAGGCATCGATCAACATTGTTCTGGCCGCGGGGATGACCTTCATCATTTTGACCGGCGGGATCGATCTTTCCGTGGGTTCGATCCTCGGCACCACAGCGGTGGCGGCGATGGTCGTCTCCCTTAGCCCTGAGTTCGCCATGCTGTCGATCCCGGCGGCGCTGATGCTCGGCCTGCTGCTGGGGCTGTTCAACGGCGCGCTGGTGGCCTTTGCCGGATTGCCACCGTTTATCGTCACGCTTGGCACCTATACGGCGCTGCGCGGGGCGGCGTATCTGCTGGCGGACGGCACCACGGTTATCAACTCCAACATTAATTTCGAGTGGATAGGCAATAACTATCTCGGGCCGGTCCCGTGGCTGGTGGTGATTGCCCTCGCAGTGATTGTGCTGTGCTGGTTTATTCTGCGCCGCACCACGCTTGGCGTTCATATCTACGCCGTCGGCGGCAATATGCAGGCGGCGCGTCTTACCGGCATTAAGGTCTGGCTGGTGCTGCTGTTTGTTTATGGTATGAGCGGCCTGCTTTCAGGGCTGGGCGGAATTATGAACGCCTCAAGGCTGTACAGCGCCAACGGCAACTTAGGTATGGGGTACGAGCTGGACGCCATTGCGGCGGTGATCCTCGGCGGCACCAGTTTTGTCGGCGGCATCGGCACCATCACCGGCACGCTGGTCGGCGCGCTAATTATCGCCACGCTCAACAATGGCATGACCTTAATGGGCGTCTCTTACTTCTGGCAACTGGTGATCAAAGGGGCGGTGATCATCATTGCGGTGCTGATCGACAAATACCGTACCCGACACCATCAAAGTGCATAAACACATGAGGAATACAGCATGAGATTGAAGCCCTTAGTGACCGCGCTCTGTGCAGGCGCGCTGCTGGCCGCAGCACCGTTCGCCCAAGCGAAAGAACTGAAATCAATAGGCGTAACGGTGGGCGATCTGGCGAACCCGTTCTTCGTGCAGATCACCAAAGGCGCGGAGCTGGAAGCACGCAAACTGGCAGGCGATAACGTCAAAGTGACGCTGGTTTCCAGCGGCTACGATCTGGGTCAGCAGGTGTCGCAGATAGACAACTTTATCGCCGCTAACGTCGATATGATTATCCTCAACGCTGCCGATTCAAAAGGGATCGGCCCGGCGGTGAAACGGGCGAAAGATGCCGGGATCGTAGTTGTCGCGGTTGACGTAGCGGCAGAAGGTGCTGATGCCACCATCACCTCCGATAACACCCAGGCGGGCGAAATGGCCTGTAAATACATCACCGATCGCCTGAAAGGCAAAGGCAATGTGGTGATCATCAACGGCCCGCCGGTATCCGCCGTGCAAAACCGCGTCGAAGGATGCCAGACTGAATTTAAACGCCATCCTGACATCAAAGTGCTCTCTGACAACCAGAACGCGAAAGGCAGTCGTGAAGGCGGGCTGGAGGTAATGACGGGACTGCTGGCAGCAAATCCGAAGATCGACGGCGTATTTGCGATTAACGATCCCACCGCAATCGGTGCCGATCTGGCAGCAAAACAGGCGCAACGTAACGAGTTCTTTATTGTCGGTGTGGACGGAAGCCCGGACGCCGAAGAGGCGCTCAAGCGTGAGAACTCGTTGTTTGTCGCTACTCCGGCGCAAGATCCCCAGGTGATGGCAGCGAAAGCGGTGGAAATTGGCTACGACATTTTGCAGGGCAAACCTGCGCCGAAAGAGCCGGTGCTGATCCCGGTGACGATGATCGATAAAAACAACGTCGGCAATTACAAAGGCTGGACGGTGAAATAAGTCCACACGCCGGGCGGCGATGCTGCCCGGCCACCGCTAAGGAGAACGCTTTCGATGAAACGCTCCGCTATAAACGACATTCTCGGCCATACACGGCAATTCTTTTCGCAACATGACGTACATCTTCCGCCCTTTGCCAGTTTCTCGCCTGCCCAATGGCAGCAGCTCGACACCGCCGCGTGGGAGGAAGTTTTTGATCTCAAACTCGGCTGGGATGTTACCGCTTTTGGTGGCAACAACTTTGCAGCACAGGGGCTGACGCTGTTTACCCTACGTAACGGCTCAGCAAAAGGAATGCCGTATGTGAAATGTTACGCCGAGAAGATCATGCATGTGCGCGATGCGCAGGTCACGCCAATGCACTTTCACTGGCGTAAGCGCGAGGACATTATCAATCGCGGCGGCGGCAATTTGATTGTTGAACTGTGGAATGCCGATAGCAACGAGCAAACAGTTGATACCGACGTTACGGTGGTGATCGACGGCTGCCGCCAGACCCATGTCGCAGGCAGTCAGTTACGCCTGACCCCCGGCGAAAGTATCTGCCTGCCACCCGGCCTTTATCACAGTTTTTGGGCGGAAACCGGTTTTGGCGATGTGCTGGTTGGCGAAGTCTCTTCAGTCAATGACGACGACCATGATAACCACTTTTTACGCCCGCTGGCCCGCTACAACCTGATTGACGAAGACGAACCTGCACAGTTGGTATTGTGTAACGAATACCGCCAGTTCCGCTGAATAAGGATAAAGTTATGCCATTGATTTCTCTCGCTGAAGGGCTGGCACATGCCCGCGAACATCACTATTCGTTAGGTGCGTTTAATGTGCTGGACTCGCACTTTTTACGCGCCTTGTTTGCTGCTGCCAGACAAGAACGTTCGCCCTTTATTATCAACATTGCCGAAGTACATTTTAAATATATCTCGCTGGATTCCCTGGTCGAGACAGTGAAATTTGAAGCGGCGCGTCATGCCATTCCGGTGGTGTTAAATCTCGATCACGGACTGCATTTTGAATCGGTGGTGCAAGCGTTGCGGCTGGGATTCAGCTCGGTAATGTTTGATGGCTCCACGCTGGGGTATGAAGAAAATGTCCGCCAGACGCGGGAAGTGGTGAAAATGTGCCATGCCGTTGGCGTATCGGTAGAAGCTGAACTGGGCGCGGTGGGTGGCGACGAAGGCGGTGCGCTCTATGGTCATGCCGATGAATCCCTGTTTACCGATCCGCAACTGGCGCGTGATTTTGTCGACCGTACCGGCATTGACGCGTTGGCCGTGGCGATTGGCAATGCACACGGCAAATATCGCGGCGAACCGAAACTCGATTTCCCGCGCCTCGACGCTATCCGCCAGCAGGCTGCTATCCCGCTGGTATTACACGGCGGCTCAGGGATTAGTGATGCCGATTTCCGCCGCGCCATCGAACTGGGTATCCACAAAATCAATTTCTACACTGGCATGTCGCAAGCGGCGCTGGCTGCCGTTGAGGCCCGAATGGCGCACCGTCAGCCGATGTATGACGAGTTTGCCGAGTTACTGCTGGCAGTGGAAGCCGCCATCAGCGATACGGTTGCACAACAGATGCGTATTTTTGGCAGTGCGGGGCAGGCATGATGGAGCGTAAAGGGATTATCGCCGCAGGCAATATGTTGGTTGACCACGTCCATCAGATTATCCAGTGGCCAGAGCGCGGCTGGCTGGCGGAGATCACCCACAGCGAACGCTCCACCGGCGGTGCGCCGCTTAACGTCCTGCTGACGCTGGCGAAAATGCGCACCGGGCTGCCGTTACAGGCGGTTGGGCTAATCGGTCAGGACAGCGACGGCGATTACATCATGGCGATGCTTGAGCAATATCACGTCAATCGTCAGCATGTGCAGCGCACTACCTTTGCCCCGACGTCGATGTCGCAGGTGATGACAGACCCAAGCGGGCAGCGGACGTTTTTCCATTCGCCGGGTGCAAACAGACTTTTGGATCTTCCGGCGTTCGATCAGCTCGATAACACCATGAAGATTTTCCATCTCGGCTATTTACTGTTGCTCGACAGCCTGGATATGCCGGACGATGTTTACGGCACCCGTAGCGCACGCCTGCTGGCGCAAATGCGTGATACTGGCTTTGAAACCTCACTCGACCTGGTCTCCCGTAAGGGCGATCCGCGTTATCAGCCGCTGGTGCTGCCCGCGTTGCGCCATCTGGATTATCTGGTAATTAACGAACTGGAGGCCGGGGAGTTTAGCGGGCTGGAAATTCGGTTACCCAACGGCGAACCGCATATCGCGCATATTGCTGCCGCCGCGCGTGAACTGTTAGATGCGGGCGTGCGCCAGCGGGTGGTGATCCACTGCCCGGAAGGGGCGTGGGGAGAGACCCCAGAACAGGGCGGCGTGTGGATCCCTTCGCAAAAGTTAGAACAACGGGAAATTATCGGCAGCGTCGGCGCGGGCGATGCATTTTGTGCCGGATTTTTATATGGCTGCCATGAACGCTGGACGCTTACCGAGAGCATCAAACTGGCACACGCCTGCGCGCGGGCAAGCCTGTTATGCGCCAATGCCATCGACGGGGCGAAAACGCTGGAAGAGCTGCAAACAGAAATGTCGGATTAATGCACGTCGGCAGCGAAGACATACCCCAGACCGCGCAGAGTTTTAATCAACATCGGCTGATGCGGGTTGAGTTCGATTTTGCGTCGTAAGCGCATGATTAATACGTCGATGGTGCGATCAAACACCTCCACGCTGTCGCTGTGGGTGAACGCCAGCAACTGCTCGCGGCTCAATACCCGACGCGCGTTTTGCGCCAGAGCCAGTAACAAGCCATATTCGCCCTGAGTTAACTCGACATGTTGCTGAAGCGGATTGTGCAACTGGCAGCGCATGGTATCGAGATACCAGCCATTGAATGACAGCCCGGCGCTTTTCTCGTCATTAACCGCCAGCGCACCAACCCGTCGCAACACCGCTTTCAGTCGTGCGACCACCACCCGCGGGGTGAACGGTTTGCAGATGTAATCATCCGCGCCCATTTCCAGCCCGACCACCACATCAGACTCACTGCCCATGCCGGTCAACATCACCACCGGCAATGTCGGACGCAGTTTCTGGATTTGCTGCAATACCCTCAGGCCGTTGGTATCGGGTAGCATCATATCCAGCACCACCAGCGCAATGTCAGGATCGCCCTCAATACGCAATATGGCCTCCTGTCCGGTATGGCAGACTGAAACCGTAAAGACATGTTCACTTAACACGTCCTGCAACAGTGCGCAGATAGCCGTGTCATCATCCACCACCAGCACGACGGGCTTCATGGTTACACTCCGCATCATTCATCTAATTAATCATTGTGCGTACTTCTTGTCGAAGTGAAAGCTGAAAGTAATATAAATAATAAAAATATAAGTCAGGTCACATTATTGATGATAGTAATAAATATGCCGTAATTTTCCCTCTTCAGCACAAATGCCTAATAAAATGGATCGTTCTGCTCACACTTCCACTTATTAAAGTCGCAATTTCCCAATTATGATAACACCAGCTTTAAATGACGTATTTTGCATGGATTACATATTTACGACATAAATGATAAATGGAGATTTATATGAATAACT
>ENA-OWOU01001297-OWOU01001297.1-gut-metagenome-genome-assembly--contig:-NODE-1297-length-10718-cov-4.259750_pt1 | contig 10718 bp, 12 predicted proteins | sample MGYA00248248_ERZ651801 | MGnify/ENA primary metagenome ERZ651801 (study PRJEB26908, sample SAMEA4031710) | gut metagenome | biome: gut; feature: normal infant; material: stool | place: China | collected... | reverse complement strand
TTACCTTGCTTAGCCATCACTTTGCTGAATACCATAGAAGGATAAACGGTTCCGTTCATGTTCAGATTAGTCACTTTCTCCCAGCAGGTAACGTCCATGTCGAAGAAGTTCTGGTCGGGAGCCAGCGTAGCACCCGGCATATTGCCACCGGCAATGTTGAGCAGGATGTCGATGCGTCCCCATTTGGCAACGATGTCGTCAGCCAATTTTTCAAGGCTGGCGATATCCAATACATTACCTACGATGCCGATCACATCTTCACCGTAAGCTTTCAGTTCTTCTACACGTTTGTCCAGTTGTTCCTGACGGATGTCAACGGCTACTACTTTGGCGCCTTGCTCCATGAAACATTTGGCAATGCTGCCACCCAATACACCACCTGCACCGGTGATAACGGCTACTTTACCTGCAATACTGAATTGTTCGTTCATAATTTCCTTATTTAATTTTTAATTATTAGTTTTTAATTGTTTATTTCGTCCTGCACCACTGCCATCATTCCTTCTACCTGTGCCAATGCCAGCATACGGCCGTGGAATGAATATCCGGGGTTATATCCCTTGTCTTCGTCACCCAGCATCATCCGTCCGTGGTCTACGCGCATAGGAAGTCCCGGGTTTTCTTTCTCAAAGATACGGATGAGGTCAATCAGATGTCCGCGTCCGGTCAGGTGCGAGCTTTCTATAAAATTGCCTCCGGGCATGGCAGCCGTGCTGCGCAGGTGGACAAAGTGAGTACGTTTAGCGAATTTCTTTGCCAATTCACGGGTATCGTTATGCTCGCCTGCACTGAGGGAACCGGCACAGAAGGTCAGTCCGTTGTGCGGATTATCCACTGCATTCAGGAACCAGGCGATGTCTGCTTCGTTGGTCACAATACGCGGTAAACCTAACACTTGGAACGGAGGATCATCGGGATGCACACACATATTCACACCATATTCTTCGCAGACGGGCATGACGGCGGCGAGAAAATAACGCATGTTTTCGCGTAGCATATCACGGTCTATACCTTTATAGAGGGCCAACAGCTTTTTGAAGATGTTCACCGGATTCTTATCTCCTTCTTTGATATTTCCGTTGACGAAACCTTGCGTCTTTACAATGATCGTGTCGATGAGATCATCCTTTTCTGCTTCGGTGATAGTCTTGTCCAGTTCTGCAACCTTTGCCAGTTCTTCGGCGGAGTAGTCCTTTTCGGCTCCTTCGCGTCCGAGGATTCGAAGGTCGAAGTAAGCGAAGCGAACACGGTCGAAGTAGAGTGACGAAGTGCCGTCTGCCCAGGGATGTTGCAAATCTGTGCGTATCCAGTCGATAACGGGCATAAAGTTATAGCATACTGTTTTCACACCGCACTTGCCCAGATTTGCCAGGCTGACTTTATAGTTTTCTATTAACTGCTCACGTTCTGGTCCGGCATACTTGATCGCCTCACAAACAGGCAGGCTTTCTACTACAGACCAGCGCAGGCCGTAAGACTCGATATAGGTCTTCAGATCGTTGATTGCCTCTTCGGTCCATATTTCACCATTGGGCACATCGTGCAAGGCAGTTACAATTCCTTCCACGCCTATCTGTCGCAGCATGTCGAGCGTGATCTTGTCTTTCTTACCAAACCATCTCCAGGTTTTTTCCATAACATTTATATATTAATAGTTTAACTTGGTTTTTAGTATTGCTTAAAAAAAGAACTTGGTACATGAATAATAAATTATCTCCCGATTTATGGTTAGTCTATTATTGAATTATTTTCTCCTATTGGGAAAAAACTTTTTCCCAATAGGAGAAAATAAAGCACCCATTTATACCACTTTATTTTCAAACATTACTTATGTTGCAAATATACGTGCAAAAATAATGCTGTGATAAATGGATATTTGCAGAATATATGCGGATTTTTGCATGTATGCGGTAGCATTTCTATTGTCTTTCGCTATCTTTGTGTGTGAATTAAGCTTTGCAGAATATATGCGCCGACCGATTATAAATGAAAAGTTGCCTATATCGGAGTCGAATCCGATCAAGGCGCGGTATTACGATTATGATCGTTTCACTTATCCGTGGCATTTCCACAGCCAGTATGAAATAATTTACGTAAAGGAAAGTCATGGTCTATGCTTTGTAGGCGACTGCATTGAGAAGTTCTCTGCGGGTGATGTGATTCTGTTCGGTACTAATTTGCCTCATTACATGCGGAGTAATGATATTTATGGTTCGGAGAACGCCACTTCACGCGTGCAAGGGACTATCATTCAGTTTGAGCAGAACTTTATGCAGTATTCTTTTGATTATTACCCTCAGTTTCTACAGATAAAAATACTGTTGGAGGAATCGAGGAGAGGCATCATCTTTCCGAAACAGGATGCCACCCGGGTAGGAGAGTTGCTTTCCGGGTTTCTTTCATTAAGTGGTTTTCACCAGATAAGCGGGTTGTTGGATTTATTGCAGGAGCTGGCAGTCAGTTCGCAAAGAAAGACGTTGGCAAGTCTGCATTATTACGAAAAGTTTCCTACGTTGGGGAACAAGCGGATTGATAAAATCATTTCCTTTATAAACAATAACTACACCCGTAATCTCAAATTGAATGAAATAGCCGAAATGGCGAGCATGAACTCCAGCGCCTTCTGTCGTTACTTTAAGGAGAATACTGGGAAGACGCTTTTGCAGTATGTGATGGGAATGCGTGTGGGATATGCTTGTAAATTGTTAGCATTGGGAGAGATGGATATTTCGCAGATAGCTATGGAATGCGGTTTCGATTCGATCACTCATTTCAATCGCACGTTTAAGCAGTTGGTTAATCTGACGCCGACGCAGTATAGGAGTAATATTATGAAATAAGAGGGAATGTTTTTGAAATTATTCTGCTCGCAATGGAACATTCTTTATTGTGATTTGCTCCAAATTAAGCATAATATCTACTGATTCCGGCAGATAATCGTTGCCTTTTGTCAATAGCAGATTTATGTATTATTAACGGGAATACTGCCAAGATGAGTGTCATGACTTGAATGTCTTGTGATTGTGAATTTCTGATATCTTTTGCCTGTGGTTAGCGAGGCAAATGCCACACTTTATTCTCCTCTATGCCTCATCTTAGTCCTCTGAATGCCACATGTTTAAACTGTTGAAGTGTGGCATTGGAGACGACGGAGTGTGGCATTACGGTTGTACAAGTGTGAGCTCACGCTTATATAAGTGTAAGCCCACGCTTATAGAACCGTGAGCTATCGGAGCCTGTTGTGTTGAGGGAATAAAAAAACGGGGAAGCTGTTGCTTCTCCGTTCCTATATGCCGTGAAATGTACTTTAATACTAAGTTGAATAAAGATTATCTATAAAAGGATGATACAAAGATACGATATTGAGAAGGCGATGTCAAGTGTTTCGCTAATTATTTCCGGTTTGCATATTTGTTTTTTTAGTTTCTTGCATTCTTCTCCTACCATTACACATAACATTTACTCTTTGTTAGGACAGCTGGACTTAGATATGCATCTATTGAAATCCCAAAACTTGGAACTTACAGATATACCTCTATTTTTCTGGTAAAAGGAACATCTATTTTTAGAATGTTGTATCTTTGCAAAAAACGGTGTATGAAAGATGTACTTAAAATATCAATCTTACTAATTCTTGCACTTAGCAACGGGGCTTTATTTGCACAGACAAATAGATCTCTTAATTCAGATAAAGACACGTTAGATATAAAATTTGTAAAAGATACGTTGGTAACAAGTACAATCCAAGATACCCTTGCTACTACACATGCAGCTAAAGATTCAATAATTGCAAAACAAGATGAAATTAATGACTCTGCATTGTATTATCGGCTAATCTTACACTACCGAGACAGTGTGAATCACAATCTTAAAAGAATATACAATAAAGATGCCTTTAAATTTAAGGATGATTCTTTTCGAGAAAAAATGAGAGAACCGTGGATAGGAGATGTTTTACGAGATATATTTTTTAAATAATTATGAAGTTATATTTTTTATCCTTATGTATAATGCTTGCTGTCAGTTTTGCTGCTAAAGCACAATCAAAGCTTATTTTTAAAGATAAGTTTATGTATACGGATGTACAGGTGTTCAATGAGACAAAAAAGCACTCAATACCCTCTCTTATTGATACAGGTTGTTCGTTATGTGTAATTGATTCTATTTTTGCTATTGATTCATGCGGAATAAAAGAAGATGAATTACAAGCAATTCCTGTTAATCAAACTAAAGATAGGGTTTCAAGTGCTTTTATAGATTCAATGTTTTTTTGTGGAAAGACATATCATAAAGTGTATTGCTTGGTTGCTGATCTTACTGGTCTTTATCAAAAATATGCACCCAAATTTATCGTTGGGGCTAATATCCTTAGATCAGGAGCTTGGAAATTTGATATGGAAAAGAATATTGTTGAACCTTACGATTATAATAATAAAACGAAAGGGATTATTTATAAATGGAAAAACCATGAAGATTATCCTGATGTGGCAATAGATTATATCATTTTAGATAGTAAAGTCAGTGGAAAAAAAACACGATTTGCTTTTGATACAGGATGTAAAAACAATAAGCTTCAACGTGGTTTATATGTAGGAGAACCTGAGCAAATCCAAAAGGAAACAGCTAATATCGTAAATAAATTATCAATTGAGACGGCTGAATTATGTAGAAATGTAACATTCAAGATAGGAAAGGATGAGTATACGTTAGATTTTATAATAGGTGATGGCAATATTGGGCTCTTAAACATCGAATTCTTACAAGGTCATTCCTTTATACTTAATTATAAGAAGCAGACGCTTGAATTATTATAAAAAAAGGAGTTTGAATTATAATTTCAATCTATTTAGCTCGGAGAGAAATCTATAGACTATTGGAATTAGCGAATCCTATAAATCTTTCTGTCTGTCTTCTCTTATAGCTCTCTGTGTGTTCAAACGTTCCTGTTGCTTCCTTAAATCTTATGATTATGAGTTTCAGATAAAGGTAATTATTGGGTTTAACTCTTGGTTGAACTCACACAGTTAAACTGACAAGTCAACTAAGGTTTCTAAAAACAAAAATCAGATAGAAATCTTGCGATAACTATCTGATTTTCAGAAGAGCGGAAGACGGGGCTCAAACCCGCGACCCTCAGCTTGGAAGGCTCTTTGATAATACTATTCAATTATTTGATTGTTAGTCTGTTAATTAATTCTGTAAAAGTCAATAGAACAACTATTGACCAACAATGGTAAGGTTTATACAATACCAATAGCAGTATTTGGTAATGCTAAGTTTCTTGTTTCTTTCTCATAACAATTTCTATTATTTTAAAATATCACATTTGCTCCAGAAGGTAGAGCCTAAAATAGCATAGTCTTCTTCAACACTCTTATCAATAAAGAATAGTTCAGAGTAAGGGTGTCCCTCATATTCAAAATTGAATTTGACTGCCTTACACTCTCTAAACTTGTTATCACTGCACCAAACAACTTTCTTCCCAACATAATGGAATGTATCTTTCAGTGAAATACTATTTACATAAGAAGGAAGAAAGGGAAGTAAGCTATTATATTCAGGTTTTATATTTACTTCTCCTATATCATTATTCAAAAGTGAATCCCTCTGCTTACCTATTTTGAAGAAAGCTAAGAAAGTAGGGCTAATCAAATTGTGTTTCATTCTTTTGTCAAGAAGGAATGTAAAGCCAATGCCTTTTATGCGTATAAACAAACTTCTCTTATCTTGCATATTGGGAAATTCTTTCTTGTGGTAGCTTGCAATAATTTGAAGGATAAACTGTACTTGCCTCATAATTACCATACTTAATCTCAAGTACACAAAAATCCTCTAAGATACCATCCACCTCTGCTATTCTAACTTCACCTATGTCTGTTTCCAAGATTGCCAAATTTGTCTGAGGAAATGAACAGCTATTTCCCTGTTTTTCAATTTTCCAAAATGTTCCAGACTTTATGATATGGGTAGTATAACAGTCTGTACCTACTATAACCCTGTTTTCCTGTATTTTAGCAGTTATTTGGTTTAACTCATATTTCTGTGGAGGAGAATAATTATAGTCAATGAGGTAAGATTTGATTATTGGGTCTTTACAAATATATGTAATGCCATCCCTCAAAAAAGGTTTTATCATATATGCAGTATCTTTCTCTACAACATCTTCTTGATTCTCATTTTGCTTATTGCTTTGCAATGTGCATCCCATTAGGCAAAGAAGCAATAAAAAAATAATCCAACTATTCTTTTTCATCTGTAACTTTCATTTGTTCAAAATCTATAATCCATTTATTCTCTATGAGGAATTGTACCCCAAGTACTCCATGAATCTGTATTCCAGTTTCATCCTGCACTTGTCTTATTGCCCCAGAAGCATCCAAAACTGAAAAAGTGGAAGTATAATCCCTCCCTTCAAAATTGAATGTAGCTTCAATGATAGGAGTTTCTTTGTAATGTCCCTCTATCCCCATTGTTCTATATATTCCTTCAAGTAGCTTAAACTCACTTTTAAAATGTTCATATACAAAATCAAATAGGGTGTTATGAGTAGCACCAGTATCAATCAAGAAACAAAGGTTATTTGTTTTTCCTGATGTCAGTATCAGTGGTAAACCTGCTTTTTGCAGACCAAATGTTAGTGGAAATTCCATTTTTATTTTGTTTATTCTATATTCCAATAATTACTTTCATCTCCTTCAAAAGTATTAATAGTTTGGTCTTCCTACTCCTCTTTGTCATTTAATGAAGAAGATTTATTGCTATTATCATTAGTAAATAAGTTATTTCTTTTAGTGGAAGTGGCTTTCTGAGGAAATGAATACTCTTCTAAATCAAAATTAGGCATAAACTCTAAATCAATGGGTAGGTTTATTCTACTCATTGGGTCAATTATATATGCTACTTCTGTTCCTTTGTATCTTCCTGCAATTTTTACAGCATTATTATTACCCCATATCTTAAAAGATTCAAGTGGCAAAATATAGTCAAGATTAGGATAAATGGCTATTTTACCCAAGGTATCAATTACCCCCCAATGAATATTATCCATCAATTTAACTCGGGCATAGCCACAAATAAATTGAGGGTCACACCAAATGTATGTTCCAAATGAAACTATCTGCTTTTCTGTGATATTAATATAAGCATATTGATATTTCTCATTTCTGACTAATGACAAGCCACAACTAAAAGGGTACATTTCCTTATATTTAGGAGTGATAGCAATTCTCCCAGATGGATATTTTGCACCAAATAGATTGTTCTTTTGAAAGACAATAAGGTCACTCATTTTGCTCTTTTTGTAGCCATACTACAAAAAAGAAAGTGTGGTACTTTCCTGCTGAGTCCAAGGTATCACCACAACACCTACAATCACAAACAAGGAAAGCCCACACCTGATGGTATGAGCATTCACTCCCTTACTGCTGTGATTGTTAGTCTTCAAAGTGGTGATTTTAGGACTTCACAAGTAAGAAGCAAACACTTCTTTATCTAATATGTCTTGTTAAACTTCTATTTCATTAGCAATCATTTGATTGTTTCTGTTGCAAAGTTAAGACTTTCCACATATAAACAATCATCCGAAGACTACTTTTAATAGGTTTTCAGACCATATTAGCACCATAGGCATGAGCTTATTCTCTTATCTGTCATTAAGGCTCTTGAAGTGGAAAAGTAATAATAACCTTCATATCCACCAGTGGCAAATGTACCATTAATTCTATTACATATCTCTGATTCTCATATCTTTTCAAAATAAAAGCCCCAATTCCTTACAAGAACCGAGGCTTACAACAATAATAAACACAATACAAAGGCTACTCACCTTTATTTTTTTTAGCCATTATACACATGAATATCAGTCCTATAGTGATATTCAAAATGCCTTTTATCATTATCTCCATGCTATAATCAGTTCAAATATCTTAATACCCAACTACTGCCAACTATTCCAGAAGGAATAACAAGAAAAGGATGGAGGGCATTTCATATCCAATCTTTCTTCCAAACTACCTTCTGGAGCTTTTTTTCCAATTCTCCATTCAGCCACCATAGAAAATGCCCCTTGCTCACTTACTTCCTATATAAATACAACCAAGTAAGTGTGAAGTGTCGATTTTTTATTTTTATTCCTATAAGGTTTATTACAAGTTTTTTCGACACTACAGAATTTCCTAACATAATGGATAAATAAGAGTAAATACTCCAGAAGGGAATAGGATGTATAAGATTATTGTATAAACCAAGAATATTCATTTTCTCCATACAGAGCCTTATTTAGTCCTTCTGTAAGTTGTGTGGCATTCAGTGACCTATCCAAGAAGTTATCTATGTAGCTGCTTTTATTAGCCCCAGTGAGTAAATTATATACATTCCACATGGATATAGCACTCTGATTGTCAGGAAGAGCAAAGTTTTCATCACTATAGTATGATTTAGCAACAATACCTATCTGTGTATCAGTCATCAGCATTTGAGGTAGCCTTTTCTTCTGTTCAACTGGAAGATATTGATATAATCTACTTTTACCTAAGAACTGTGCAAACTGGCTTTCAGTCATATAACTATCTTTGTAAGCACTCATGTAGTATAGGTGTTTGGATATGTTGTACTCCTGAAATAGCCTCATCGCTGAGTTAAGTAAATCAGTAGTGCTCATCACCTTTAACTCTGACCTATAACCATCAGTTGAGACACACATGTTACAGCATATAAGATTTTTGAAGCCAATAAACACCTTAAATTTTTCTACACCTTTCTTACTGTATAAGTTCTCATGATTATAAGCCCTGACACCACCAATGGTAAGATTCAACCTATTGCCTTCAATGTCTTCATGGATAGTGGGAACTTCAAAACAAAACATCATTCTTTCATAATAAATGGTCTTGTCTGATTCAAGTAAATCCTTCACTGGTTTATGAATAGCTTCGGGTGTTCTGCCTTTAATGACATGGCTTACCCTGATAGCTGGTTCTTCAATCCTCTCATTGGGAAATATCTGATTGGCAGCTTCCCAAACAGTTTCAATAAATGAAGGGTGACTGATAGTTATCTCATTATCCTTGCTGAATACTGGAACCACACATTCTTCCCTTAGATGCTGTATAGTGACTTCTTTGGTGTTGGCTTCTATAAAAGGTAATCTTTTGTTTTCCCTTCTGGAGCTGATAATTTCAGTCTCTATAGTTTCAACTGGGGTTTCAATCTCAAACTTTGGCTGACTAAATGTTTGCATCAACATATTAGTTCTGTGTACTGGCATTAACTGCATTGCTTCCATAATGTATAAAATTAGGATTATAGTTGATAATAGGTTTGTTGTTCTCTTCCTGCAACTGCATTTTCTTCTGCATGAAATCTGATGTAAGTTGCTGATACCATTCAGGGTATTGGTGATAAATGGAGGTAAGCTCTTCAATGGTTTTAGCTTGACTTATCTTCTGTCTTATCATATCCAAGTTTACTCCATTATTGCACCAATCCAGTATTATTTGCCCAGTAGTGGGTGTAATAGTAAAATCTGGTTTACCTATAAATAGACTTGTTCTATCCTTTGATGCAATGGCTTGATGCTTCATGTTAATATCAAGGACTATAGTAAATTCATAGTCTATTCCATCTCTCATAACTGCTTTTAACCCCACTTTCTCAGGAATCATCTTGCCATTTTTTTCACTAAGAACATAATCCTGCTTACACCTCATGGTACAAATAACATGGCTTGGAGATTGTAGAATCTTCTGCATGAAGGCATTCATTCTTGGTGTAATCTTCTGCCAATTAGTGAATGAATTGCCTTGTAAGTTAGCATGATACTCCAGAAGATTATCCCAACATTGGGAAATACTATCAATGATTATCACCTCCATTTTAGCATCCTCACACACTTTTACAGCTTCAATATAGGTTTCAGGTGTAAAGTTGTCTTGAAGGGGTAATACATTGTAATTTCCCAAGTGTGCATATAAATCAGCACTTCCATTTTCACTATCAATGATGGCTATTTTAGTCCAGTCATTAGTCAGACCATAGGCTAATAATAGTGCAGAATAGGTCTTCCCAGAGCCTGCACAGCCTTGTAGAGCAAGCTTTATTTTAGCCTGCTTCTTTGATGATACTCTTAAATTTAACATGACTATATTCTATTAATGATTAACTACTTAGAAAATAAAAAAGGCAGTCGGACTATTAATCCAACTGCCCTTCTGGAGCATTTTCATTAGTTCCTATAGAGTTGCCAATGTAGTAGCCCCTCCTTCCCCTTTCTGATGTAACAAAAGAAATATATCTCCAGTTTCAGCAGAGCATACTTCTGAAATGACTGGTATTGTCAGCTCTCCAGTCTCCACCTTCTTTGAACAAGCTCCAGTTTCAAAGCCATAGACAAAGAAACATTTGCCAGTGTGCTCATTTCTTTTCACTTCAATCTTTTCCACATTGTGCTGTGCTTTAAATTCAGCCACACTCATTGTCTTTAAGAACTTCAAGTTTCTTTCCATAATTGTAAATTTATTATTGTTGTAGGGGGGGACTATCCCCACCTGAGTGATGGGGAGGGTGATTTGGTTGGAGTATATATTACCCATGGCTCCAAAAAAATAAAAAAATAATTTTGGACAGTTCTTTTAGGTCAGTAAAAATAGTTATACTATTACATACATAATTCAATATAAATAATGGAAAAGGGTTTATTTTCTGACTATTCTCACCAAACT
>ENA-OWOU01001293-OWOU01001293.1-gut-metagenome-genome-assembly--contig:-NODE-1293-length-10764-cov-4.872088_pt1 | contig 10764 bp, 9 predicted proteins | sample MGYA00248248_ERZ651801 | MGnify/ENA primary metagenome ERZ651801 (study PRJEB26908, sample SAMEA4031710) | gut metagenome | biome: gut; feature: normal infant; material: stool | place: China | collected 2015... | reverse complement strand
ACTGTTTATAGCTACTGCTGGACAGGAGTTCGAACAGTTCCAGCATGAAGTAAAATCTTCCGGTGATATTTTGCAGGAGTTTTTGCTTGATTCCTTGGGCTCTGCAATTGCGGAGGCAGTTGTACGCGAAGTGTGTAGTAAAGTTGAAAACTATGTTTTGCCACTGGGATATGGTGTAAGTCATCCGTATAGTCCGGGATATTGCGGTTGGCATGTGACACAGCAAAAGTTTTTATTTTCTTTACTGCCGGAACAACCTTGTGGAGTTCGTTTGAGTGAGTCCTCTCTAATGTCTCCCATTAAATCGGTAAGTGGAGTAATTGCTGTAGGTGAGAGAATCGTGAAACGTAAATATGGCTGTGAGCTTTGTGGCAAAGCAGACTGCTATAAGAATAGAAACAAATTAAAAAAGTGATTACCATGAATATATCAAAATGGATTGAAGATATAATTACTTCTGATAAAAGTTTGTCTATGCCTATCATGACTCATCCGGGTATTGAATTATTAGGTAAGAAAGTACTGGATGCCGTGACTGATGGTGAAGTTCATTTCCAAGCTATTCATGCTTTGAATGAGCGCTTTCCCCAGGCTATGGCATGTACTGCCATTATGGACCTGACTGTAGAAGCTGAAGCTTTCGGGAGTCAACTCTGTATGAGTGAACATGAGGTTCCTACGGTTACAGGCCGTTTGTTGACCTCATTTGAAGAGGTGAACGCATTACAGATTCCTTCTTTGGATAGTGCCAGAGTTCCCCAGTATCTGAAGGCGAATGCTATGGCTGCTGCCGGAATAAATAAACCTGTCTTTGCCGGTTGTATAGGTCCTTATTCACTTGCCGGACGGTTGTTTGATATGACTGAAATAATGATGGCGATATATACTGAACCTCAGACTGCTACTTTATTACTTGAAAAATGCACGGAATTCCTTCTTAGTTATTGTCAGGCAATAAAGGCAACAGGAGTGGCCGGAGTCGTAATGGCAGAGCCAGCGGCGGGATTACTTTCTGATGAAGATTGTTTTCAGTATTCTTCATTATATGTAAAGCAGATCATTGAAGAGGTACAAGATGATTCGTTTGCAGTGATTCTTCATAACTGTGGTAATACAGGACATTGTACTCCTGCCATGTTGAAAACCGGTGCTAAAGGATATCATTTTGGAAATAAGGCTGATATGGTAGAAGCGCTGAAAGTTTGTCCTGCAGATGTATTGGTTATGGGTAATCTGGATCCGGTTGGTATTTTCAAGATGGCCTCGCCGGAAGTAGTTGTCCGTCAGACAGAGGAGCTTCTGAATCGCACATCTTCATATCCGAATTTTGTAATTTCAAGTGGTTGTGATACCCCTCCGGAAGTTCCATTTGCCAATATTGAAGCTTTTTATCAGGCAGTGGAGAGATATAATAATGAGTGTGGCAGATAAAGACAAAAAAGAGATAAAATTGTATCAGTTTATCCGTTTACAGTCAGCTATCTTTGTCGTGTAAAATAAATGGGAACCTAAATAGAATAAAAATGAATAAGCTTAAAGGGATTGCGTTAACATTGGCCACTACTGCTCTTGTAGCATGTGGACCGGGTCAGAAACAGTCAAATTTTAGTTCGTCTTCTATGCGTACAACAGAAACGGAGAATTTACTTGCTAACCTTAAAAAAGTATCATCTAAAGGGATTATGTTCGGACATCATGATGATACTAACTATGGTATAGGCTGGGATGGTGAAGAGGGACGCTCCGACGTAAAAAGCGTGTGCGGAGATTATCCCGCTGTTATCAGTTTCGATCTGGGACATATAGAACTGGGTGATACAGTGAGTCTGGATAATGTTCCGTTCAGTAAGATTCGTCAAGAAATACTGAACCAATATAAAAGAGGAGGAATGTCTTCTTTGAGCTGGCACTTACGTAATCCTCTGACAGGTGGAGACTCATGGGATGTATCAGATACAACAGTGGTGAAGTCTGTTCTTTCTGGAGGAAGTAATCATGAGAAATTCACCGGCTGGGTAAGTAAAGTTTCTGCCTTTATTAATTCTCTGCAGACAGAGGATGGAGTAAAAGTCCCCGTACTTTTCCGACCGTGGCACGAGCATACAGGTAGCTGGTTCTGGTGGGGTGAGAAGCTCTGTACTCCCGAAGAATATAAAGCACTTTGGCAAATGACGGTGGATATTCTTCGTGAAGATGGTGTGAATAATGCTCTTTATGCTTACTCCCCCGGTTCCGAGCCACAAGATACTGTACAATACCTGAATCGTTATCCGGGAGATGAACTGGTTGATGTAATCGGCTTCGATACTTATCAATTTGATCGTGATAGTTATATTGCTAATCTTGAAAAATCGCTTGCCATTATAGATAGTATCGGTAAAGCACACAATAAAGTAATTGCTATCACTGAAACCGGATATGAGGGTATTCCCGATTCGAAATGGTGGACCGGAACTTTGCTACCTGCCATTGAGAAATATCCGATAGCTTATGTGTTGGTATGGCGCAATGCCCGCGAGCGTGTTACTCATTTCTATGCCCCTTATCCGGGACAGATTTCAACTGATGACTTTGTAGAATTCTATAAGCATCCTAAAACCTTGTTTGCGGCAGATGTAAACTCTTTATATAAATAAGAAAAAATATCAATATGGAAACTTTTAGTGATAAGGTAAAGAGACTCTTTCAGGAACACGAAGAGCTGATAACAAGAAAGAATGAGCCGGTAGAGGGTGGAAACGGTATTTTCACACGTTACAAATATCCGGTAGTGACGGCGGCACATGCACCTGTCTTTTGGCGATATGATTTGAATGAAGATTCCAACCCTTATCTGATGGAGCGTATTGGCATTAATGCAACCCTTAATTCAGGTGCTATAAAGTGGAATGGTAAATACTTGATGATGATACGTGTGGAAGGTGCCGACCGGAAATCATTTTTTGCGATTGCGGAAAGTCCGAATGGAATCGATAATTTCCGCTTTTGGGATTATCCCGTAACTATGCCTGAGGACTTGATTCCGGCTACCAATATTTATGACATGCGTCTCACAGCCCATGAAGATGGCTGGATTTATGGTATCTTCTGCGCCGAACGCCATGATGATAATGCACCTTTGGGTGATTTATCTTCAGCTACTGCTACGGCCGGCATTGCCCGTACAAAAGATTTGAAGAATTGGGAGCGCTTGCCAGATCTGAAATCCAAAAGCCAGCAACGTAATGTTGTGCTTCATCCGGAATTTGTAGATGGTAAATATGCTCTCTATACTCGTCCGCAAGATGGATTTATCAATGCCGGAAGCGGTGGCGGTATTGGTTGGGCTTTGGTGGACGACATGACCCATGCAGAAGTGAAAGAGGAAAAGATTATAGATTACCGCTATTACCATACCATTAAGGAAGTGAAGAATGGCGAAGGACCTCATCCGGTAAAAACGTCGAAAGGTTGGTTGCATCTTGCTCATGGGGTACGTGCTTGTGCTGCCGGATTACGTTATGTACTTTATATGTATATGACTGCCTTGGATGATCCGACAAAACTTATTGCCGCTCCCGGTGGTTACTTCATGGCACCTGTGGGAGAAGAGCGGATCGGTGATGTAAGTAACGTACTTTTTGCTAACGGTTGGATTGCCGATGAAGATGGTAAGGTGCTTATCTATTATGCTTCTTCGGATACACGGATGCATGTGGCTACTTCCACAGTGGATAAGTTGGTCGATTACTGTATGAACACGCCGGCTGACGGTTTGTCTTCTTTCGCCTCCGTAGAGACTCTGAAGAAACTCATTGATAAGAATCTGAAGATATGGCGACACTAAAAGAGAAAATAGGTTACGGTTTCGGTGATATGTCTTCCTCTATGTTTTGGAAGATATTCTCCTACTATCTGCCCATATTTTATTCAAATATATATGGTTTGAGTTTAGCAGATACTGGGGTTTTGTTGTTGGCGACACGCATCTGGGATGCTGTATCTGATCCGATGATGGGAGTGATAGCAGACAGGACACAAACCCGTTGGGGAAAATACCGTCCTTATTTACTGTGGATTTCTCTTCCGTTTGCTGTTTGCGGTGTGTTGCTGTTCACAACTCCTGACTTTGGCGCAACGGGTAAACTTGTCTGGGCATATATCACTTATATGCTGATGATGACGGTTTATACAGCTATCAATGTTCCATACGGAGCTATGTTGGGGGTAATGACGGATGATTCGGACACGAAGACTGTTTTTTCTTCTTACCGGATGTTCTTTGCCTATGGTGGTAGTTTTATTGCTTTGTTTGCCTGGGAACCGTTATGTGCTTGGTTTAAGGAAATGACGGGTTCGCTGACCGTAAGTTGGCAGTATTCCATGATTGTGATTGCTGTATTCTGTTTCGTTATATTCTTGCTTTGTTTCAGTATGACGCGGGAATACATAAAGAGTGTCTCTACGGTCTCTATCGGCAAAGATATTAAATCATTACTCGCTAATATTCCTTGGTGGCTGCTTATCGGTGCGGCATTGTGCTCTAATTTATTCAGCACGGTGCGTGGTGCTACAGCTGCCTACTTTTTCAAAGATTATATAGGTGATGGCATATTCTTAAGTTTGGGTGACTTTTCACTCTTGTTTTATGCCGGATTGTTTCTGAGTGTCGGAGAAGTTTCAAATATGATTGGAGTTGTATTAGCAGTTCCCCTTTCCCGTTCATTAGGTAAGAAATCCACTTATATTTCGACTATGGGTGCTTTGGCAGTATTAAGTATTTTGTTCTTTTACCTGCCTTGTACGCCATTAGGTTTTTGGTTGATGCTGGTTATGCAAGTCGTCATATCTGTTTGCACAGGTATTGTATCTCCGTTGGTATGGAGTATGTATGCGGATGTTTCGGATTATGCTGAACTGAAAGACGGAACGGCTTCAACAGGACTCATTTTCTCTTCTTCGTCTATGGCACAGAAGTTTGGCGGTGCGTTTGGTGGTGCTGCCGTCATGTGGATTCTGGCTGCATTCGGTTACAATACAGCGGAGGGAGCAGCACAGACAGAAGAAGCATTGACCGGACTGAATTTGTTGATGAGTTGGATACCGGCTGCCGTGGCTGTTTTGGCTATGATAGTCGTATACTTTTATCCATTGACGACGAAACGCGTTGCGGAGGTCGATGAAAAACTGAAGAAGATACGGGCTGCCAGTTATGAGTGACGGGAAATAATCGGTATTTGTAAATGATTAAATTGCAAATTGAATGATGGACATCAAGAGTATAAGAAAAGAAATGGAAGCAGAGTTGGTAGACAACATCCTTCCGTTTTGGATGAACAGAATGAAAGATGAAGTGAACGGAGGCTTTTATGGCCGTATCACGGGAACAGGCGTCCTGATGCCGGAAGCAGAGAAAGGGGCCATTTTGAATGCACGTATTCTCTGGACATTTTCGGCTGCTTACCGCCTGTTAAGAAATGAAGAATATCTGACTATAGCAACCCGCGCCAAGCGAATCATCATTGATCGTTTTTATGATAAAGAATTTGGTGGTATCTATTGGTCACTTGATTATAAAGGGAATCCGTTGGATACTAAAAAACAAATATATGCCATCGGATTTGTAATTTATGGCTTAAGTGAATATCACCGTGCTACAGGTGATAAGGAAGCCTTGGATTATGCTATCCGCCTGTTTGAAGATATTGAAAGGTATAGTTTCGATTCCGTAAAGAATGGGTATTGTGAAGCTTTTACCCGGGGATGGAGTGAACTTGCCGATATGCGTCTGAGCGATAAAGATGAGAATGAATGTAAAACCATGAATACTCATCTGCATATTCTGGAGCCTTATACTAATCTTTATCGTGTATGGAAAAATGATTCGCTGAAAAGTCAGCTCCGTAACCTGATAGAGATTTTTATCGATAAGATATTGAATGCTGAGACCGGACACCTAGAGCTTTTTTTTGATGAAAACTGGAACAGTAAATATCGCATTGTTTCCTATGGACATGACATTGAAGCTTCCTGGCTGATTCATGAAGCAGCGCTGGTGCTGGGAGATGAGGCTCTGTTGGAAAAGGTGGAACCATTGGTTGAGTTTATAGCTGCCGCTGCCGATGAAGGCCTGACACCTGATGGGGCTATGGTTTATGAAACTTTTCTTACGAAGCAAAGGACGGATACAGACCGTCACTGGTGGGTACAGGCTGAAAATGTAGTAGGACACATCAACCTTTACCAATACTTTGATGATGAGGTAGCTTTACAGAAAGCTTTCCGTTGCTGGGAATTGATCAAGAAGAATCTGATAGACACCCGGAATGGTGAATGGTACTGGAGTATACGTGCAGATGGTACGGTAAATACCGGCGATGATAAAGCGGGTTTTTGGAAATGTCCGTACCATAATGGACGTATGTGTATGGAAATAATGGAACGCTTTTCATAGAGATCTTCCTCTAACAAGCTTTTCCGAAGTACTCCGGTTTCAGCAACTTTTCATCGAGCAACCGGAGTACTTCTGCTTTATCTGTTCCCCTGACCACAATTGATACATCATTCTCGTCGCTTCCGTACGAAATCATTCTCAACGGGATATTCTTCAGTGCATCAATAATCCGGCTTTCCATGGCGATGCACGAAGACTTCATATTACCCACAACCGAAACAATGGACATACGGTCCTCTACCCATATCCGGGCATATCTGTTCAGTTCACGCAGAATACGGGACAGGAACTCCTTGTTATCCGTCACAATCGATATATTATCATTGGATGAAGTCAGCAGGCAGGGATTTGTCCGGTATTTGGCAAAGATTTCCATAATCTTACTGATAAACAGATAAGGCCGTAGTGTATGGTTTGACTCGAGGCGAATATAAACCACTGAGTCCTTTGCTGCAACAGCTTTTACAGCTTCCCCATTTTGCAAATTATCGGAGATGTAAGTTCCTTCCGCCGTCGGATTCATCGGATTGAGCAGATGAATAGGAACGTTTCCTTTCCATGCTGTAGCAAGACAGAACGGATGCAGAATTTGCGGATTGAAATAGATCAGACGTTCCGCCTCGCTGAAGCTGAGGTTCCGGATTGTACCAGCGTCCTTTATGACCAATGTGTCGTTGTTGCGTATGGCAAAGTTTGTCCATAGCTTTATCTCTTTTGCATGCAAGGCCACGCCAATGAGGGCCGCCGTATAATCGCTGCCGCCTTGTTTCAGGTAATCGGTTTCGCCAAAAGCATTTTTACAGATACTTCCCTGGGTGATAAACAGGTGAGTGCCAGGGTAGAGTTTCAGCTGCTTATCCAGTTTTTGCTCTATGTATTCGATATCCACTTCCCGGTTTGTACCTACGCGTATGAAGTCGAATGCACAAAGCATGGCATTATCGACTTTCTGTTCCTGAAGATAAAGACTCATTAATGTACTGGTGAGTAGTTCTCCTTGTGCCAGAATATCTTTTTCGTCGGTTGAGGTAAAGGGTTCCAGGCAATACTTCCAGATAGCCTGGAAACTATCGAGTATGCACCGGATGGCCTGATGCTTGATTTCATCATCCGTGAGGAGCTCATTGGCGAAGTCAATGAAGTAGAATTCCAGCCGGGTGATCTTCTCGTGCGCCTCCTCAGTATTACGGTTGAAGAAGCAGGCGGCTATTTCGTCCAGGTGTTTAGTGACATCCTCTGCTGCCGATAGTATTGCTATCGTAGGCTGGTTGTTCATAATCAGTTTGGCAACATGTTGCATTCCTTCTACGGATGCTGTTGAATTTCCATTGAATTTGCAGATTTCCATATTCTTCATTTTTTTAGTTATTTATTGAATGATGCTTACCGGAAGTTTATTTTTCCTTTCCATTTCAGGGTGATTTTATCAAAATGGAAGAGATTTGTCCGTAAGGTGTGGAGGTTGTCTGAATCCTTATCTCCTTGTATATATGGAGTTAAGCTATAAAGGAGATTCAGTTGCTTTCCGTTCCTCTATTATAAAAGTTCAAAAGATGTGCCGCTCGTATTCCGGAAAAGTTTTATATTTGCACACCCTGTTTTTACCATTATCAGTTTAAACACTTATCCGAATAAGATATGAGTAAGATTTTAATCGTTGATGACGAGGTACAAATCCGTACCCTTTTGGCGCGTATGATGGAATTAGAAGGATATGAAGTTTGTCAGGCTGGTGATTGCAGGGCTGCCCTACGACAACTGGAACTCCAAACCCCCGACGTAGCTTTGTGTGATGTTTTCCTGCCCGATGGAAATGGGGTGGATCTGGTGCTGTCCATCAAAAAGGCGGCTCCCAATGTGGAAGTCATTCTCCTGACGGCTCATGGCAATATTCCCGATGGCGTACAAGCCATCAAGAACGGAGCTTTCGACTATATCACAAAGGGAGATGACAATAATAAGATAATTCCCCTCATCAGCCGTGCCATGGAGAAAGCGCGGATGAATGTCCGTTTGGAAAAGCTTGAAAAGAAAATGGGACAGACGTATTCGTTCGAGTCCATTCTGGGAGAATCCAAATCACTGAAAGAAGCGGTATTGCTTGCACGGAAGGTTGCGGTGACCGATGTTCCCGTGTTACTGACGGGAGAAACGGGAACGGGTAAGGAGGTATTTGCCCAAGCCATTCATTATAATAGTAAGCGGGCAAAGCAGAACTTTGTGGCTGTGAACTGTTCCTCGTTCAGTAAGGAGCTGCTGGAAAGTGAGATGTTCGGGCATAAGGCAGGTTCGTTTACGGGAGCGTTGAAAGATAAGAAGGGTTTGTTTGAGGAGGCGAACCATGGCACTATCTTTCTGGATGAGATCGGTGAGATGGCTTTTGAACTGCAAGCCAAGTTGTTGCGTATCCTCGAAACAGGAGAATATATCAAGATAGGCGATACGAAACCGACACGCGTCAATGTGCGTATTATTGCGGCAACCAACCGTAATCTGCCGGAAGAGATAGCCAAAGGGCGTTTCCGTGAAGACCTCTTCTATCGGCTTGGCGTATTTCAAGTACACCTGCCGCCGCTGCGCGAGCGTACGGGAGATATCCGCCTGCTGGCAAAGGCGTTTATACGGAACTTCTCAGCACAACTGTCGCGTGCCATTAATGAGATTACTCCCGAATTTCTCAGTACACTGGAACAACAACCCTGGAAAGGGAATATCCGCGAGTTGCGTAATGTGATAGAGCGCAGCCTCATCGTTTGCGAAGGTGATCGTCTGGATATTGCAGATTTACCGTTGGAGATTCAGAATGCCCATTACGAGCAATCGGACGACGGCATGCCCGGCTGCTTCGAGCTTTCGGCTATGGAACACCGTCACATTGCCCGTGTACTAGAATATACGAAAGGGAATAAGACAGAAGCGGCACGACTGTTGAAAATCGGCTTGACAACGCTGTACAGGAAGATAGAGGAATATAAGATTTAGGCTTGCATTTCGGGGCATGCCGAGACGGGCTTTTCGGAAAAACATTGCTATCTTTGTATTGTTTAACAAGAAAGAGATAAGATACTATATTATAAACGAATAGGAGGAAAAGCTATATATCACTCAATATGCCTTAATCTCAGTCTGATTTGGGTATCTATGAAGTATAGTTTATTATCTATTCCATAAAGAACATTATCAGGAACAGCATCAAAAACTTCATATTCTTCATTATGGTATTCATCTTCATAGTCCATCTCAAAGCCTAATGCTTCCATGTAATCTGCTATTTCTTCTTCCGTAGCTTCTCGCTTTGCCCTAACATAAGGCTGAACTAATACAGCACAAAACTCATGCATACTATTATAGGCAAAACCTACTAAAGTGTAAGCTACATTGTAGAAGAAATGGTTATGTGCTTCTATTCGGATGAAGAAGTTGGTAAGGTCATCACCTGCATATTCAAAGTTATTCAATTTGAATACAATATCTTCATTACCGGTGAAAACTTCATTCTCCCCGCCTTTATTGAGGTAAGATAAAGAAAGAGTATTAAAGTCGATCCATAAGTTGTTAAGAGTGGCAAACTCTTTCAGCTTTTCAATTTACCCTCTCTTATATCCCTCTGGCGGTTCAGCATTTCCTGTTGCTTCTTTTTCTCTTCTAACGAGATGGGCTGCTTCTGCCAAGAGGTTATCGACTTCAAGGTGCTTTCTATCCATTGCTTATGAAATTCATTAATATAGGTTCTTTCCATGCTTTAACACGTTTTATGTGGCTGATGCAAATGTAGTAAATCTATCGGAGAAACCATAGAAAAAGCATTGGCTAAAAATAAATACAGTTGATTTATCTGTCTCTGTAGACCTGTTATCCTTTATCAACTTAACCATTAAAATTCCCTTCCAGCAGCACTAATCTACTGTCCGAAAGGGATTTCTGTCTTCCTGCCTTTGTGCGTGCTGTCTATCCTAGCGGGTTCTCTTCTAAATTGCCATCGCCGTCCGGGTTGGTTTTTGGGGTTCTGCCGTTTTCTGTTTTGATAGGGCACTCTTTCATTTTGGAAGGGTGGGGCGGAGGCGGATTGGCTGTAATGGAATTGTCAGCTTATTGTAAATCAGATTGTTAAGGCTCTTTTCGCGCTTTTGGCACGTCTTTGGCATTGTTGTGGCAAACAAAGTAATAGTATTAATCTGATAAAAGGTAAAAGACATGGGAATAACGATTTCATTTATTTTCTGCCTCGCGAGCGGGTTGCTCGCTTTCGGGCTGTTCTGGAAATGTGTGGATTGGTTTGAAAAGATTTAAGAAGGAGAGAAAGATTATGTATATAACATTATTTGTATTGG
>ENA-OWOU01001277-OWOU01001277.1-gut-metagenome-genome-assembly--contig:-NODE-1277-length-10925-cov-7.064989_pt1 | contig 10925 bp, 7 predicted proteins | sample MGYA00248248_ERZ651801 | MGnify/ENA primary metagenome ERZ651801 (study PRJEB26908, sample SAMEA4031710) | gut metagenome | biome: gut; feature: normal infant; material: stool | place: China | collected 2015... | reverse complement strand
AGTTCTGCAAAGACTTTGCAGATTTCGTATATCGGTATGCAGACTGCTGAGGTAGCAATTGCACCGATAATCAAAGTGATATTAAAGACTGATGCTAAGGCACTTGACGAAGTCGTAGTAACAGCAATGGGTATCTCAAAAGAGAAAAAAGCGTTAGGGTATGCCGTACAAGATGTGAAAGGAGATAAGCTGACTCAAGCATCAAGTAGTAACCTTTCCAGCGCTTTACAAGGTAAAGTTTCAGGAGTGGAGATCTCACCGTCATCAGGTATGCCGGGTGCCTCTTCCAAAATGACTATTCGCGGATCACGCTCGTTTACAGGAGATAACACTCCCCTGTATGTTGTGGATGGTATGCCTATCTCATCATCTACAGACTTGGATACTTTCAACTCTGTTACAGGCTCTGACTATGCAAACCGTGCGGTAGATATCGACCCGAATGACATTGAAAGCATCAACATCCTGAAAGGTCAAGCTGCTTCTGCTCTGTATGGTATGCGCGCATCAAATGGTGTGGTAGTAATCACTACCAAGAGCGGTAAAGGTGCACGTAAAGGTAAACCGGAAGTTACCATCAACACTGGTTTATCATTCGATAAGGTTTCTACTATGCCGGATTTCCAAAAAGAATTCGCACAAGGATTTAATGGTGCTTTTAGCCCATCAGATTCTCGTTCTTGGGGTCCTTTGATCTCAGAACTGGCTAACGATCCCAAATATGGTGGCAATACGGATAATACCTATACCCAGAAATACGGTAAACATCAGGGGCAATACTATGTAGACCAGCGTGCCAAAGCAGGACTGGACCCATGGGCTACTCCTCGTGCATATGATAATGCTAAAGATTTCTTTAATACAGGTGTAACGTGGAACAGCAGTGCAAACGTGGCACAAAGCCTCGATAAAGGGAGTTACTCTTTGTCTTTAGGAAGTACTACTGCAAACGGTATTGTACCTTCTACAGGTATGGATCGCTATAATGCAAAACTAACTGCACAAGCTCAATTGAACAAGAATTGGTCTACCGGTTTCAATGGAAACTTCGTTTATTCTAAAATCAAAAAGCAAACCGGTGCCAACAATGGTATCCTGGCAACTGTATATGGTGCACCGTCCAGCTACGATTTAGCCGGTATCCCATCACACATTGATGGAGATCCTTATACACAAAACACGTATCGTTCAACAGGCGGTTTTGATGGTGCTTATTGGGCCGTTGAAAATAACTCTTTTAAAGAACGTACTCAACGTTTTTTTGGAAATGCATTTGCTAAATATTCTACTGATTTCGGTACAGAAAATCATAAACTGGATGTAAAATACCAGTTAGGTACCGATGCTTATACCACTAACTATACCGATACATGGGGATATGGACACTCCAACGGAACAGGTAGCATTGAAGAGCAGAGCGTTACAAACAATGAAATAAATTCATTGTTAACTGTTACTTATGACTGGAAAATCACTCCGGAACTTGACTTAAATGTATTATATGGTAATGAATTAGTCGATAATTCTTCAAAATACAAATACAACCTCGGAAATAACTTCAATTTCCCAGGATGGAACCATATAGCTAACGCATCAATCTATTCGTCTACAGGAACCTACCATCGCGAGCGTACCGTTGGTAACTTCGGTAACATTTCATTAGCATATCGTAGCATGTTGTATTTGAATGCTACTGTTCGTAATGATATTGTTTCATCCATGCCACGCAACAACCGTTCATTCACTTACCCTTCCGTTTCTCTTGGTTTCATCTTTACCGAATTGGAAGCGCTGAAGAATGATGTTCTGACTTATGGTAAAATTCGCGCTTCTTATGCAGAAGTAGGGCAGGCAGGTACTTACTATCCTTCTTACTATAAAACTCCGGTCTATGGTGGCGGATTCTCTTCAGGAACTCCTATCCAGTATCCTATTGGATCGATCAGCTCATATATTCCATATTACAAAATTTATGATCCTAATCTGAAACCTCAGAACACCAAATCATACGAAATCGGTGCAGACTTCAGTTTCTGGAACGGTTTAGTTTCATTGAACTATACATATTCACGCCAGAATGTAAAGGATCAGATATTCGAGGTGCCTTTGGCTACTTCTACCGGATATAGCGAATTGATCACAAATGGTGGATCGGTACATACAAACTCACACGAAATCACTTTGAGTGTAAATCCGATCCAAACTAAGAACTTCAACTGGGATTTTGCATTCAATTTCTCTAAAATCGACAACTATGTCGATAAATTAGCTCCGGGTGTATCAAGCATCATGTTAGGAGGTTTTGTTGATCCGCAAGTACGTCTGAGTGCCGGTGATAAATTCCCGGTTATCTATGGTACAAGCTATCAAAGAAACGAAGATGGTCAGATTGTCGTAGATGAAAACGGTATGCCGACATTAGGTGAAAACAGAGTGTTGGGAAGTGTATCTCCTGACTTCAGACTGGGCTTCAATACTACTTTTGAATTTTATAAGTTCCGCCTCTCTGCAGTACTTGACTGGAAGCAAGGTGGATGTATGTATGCCGGTACTGTGTCAACACTCGACTATTATGGTGTAACCCAGAAATCAGCAGACTATCGTAAAGCTGATTACTTCTACTTCAATAAACCGGCTGTAAAACAGTTGGCAGATGGTTCTTACGCACCTAATGACATCAAAATCAGCGGTGAGAACGCTTATAATTACTTCGACAGATTGAGTACGATCTCTGAAGCCGGAGTATACGGTTCTTCATTCCTGAAACTACGCGAAATCGCTTTAAGTTATCCGGTACTGGATAAGTCGTACTTAGGCGTAACAGTAAACGTCTTTGCACGTAACTTATTGCTTTGGTCAGAAATGGATAATGGTATTGACCCTGAATCATCACAGGGAAATAACAACATGGCCGGTGCTTTCGAACGCTTCTCGCTCCCGGGAACATCAAGCTATGGTTTTGGTATTACAGTTAAATTCTAAAAAGGACAAAAATGAAATCAATATTTAATTTATCAAAAGGCATATTGTCTGTGGCATTGATTTCCGTTGCATTTGCTTCCTGTTCGGAAGATACAATGGATCGTATTAATGAAGACAAAGACCACACAACCAGTGTACCTGCCAAATTCATCTTGGCTGACGTAATCACTGCAACTGCATTTAGCAATATCGGAGGCGACTTTAATACATATTATTCTACCTACGTAGAGCATATGGTTGGAGTAGACAATCAATTGGCAAATGCGGAGAAACGTAACGGAGAGCCCTCGGCATCCTCTACTTTTAACAATGTATGGGGCAATTTATACTCTACACTGAAAAACGCACGTATCGCCATTAATATCAGCTCTGATGAATTGAAAGGCAACTATACAACTAAAGGTATCGCCGAAGTATTGGCGGCAATCAATGCAGGACTGATCGCAGACTCTTTTGGAGATGCACCTTTCAGTCAGGCTGCTCTTCCGGAATTAGTCAATGGACAACCCCAGTTTATGACCCCGGAATTAGATAAGCAAGAAGCTATTTATACTACCATTATGGAATATTTGGATGCAGCAATCACTGATCTTCCCAAAGGTGACAAAAGCAATGAAATTGGTGAGTATGACTTCATATATAAAGGTGACGGAGAAGCATGGTTAAAACTAGCATACGGCTTGAAAGCTCGTTATACAATGCGTCTGTTAGCTCGTTCTTCTTCAAAAGAAGCTGATTTACAAAAAATTTTAGAGTACATAGAGAAATCATATACATCTATTCAGGATCAGGCTGCTTTCTCTATTTATAGTGCAACAAACTTAAACCCGTTATTTGACTTCCAGTGGAGCCGTGACGGATTGGCTGCAAGTAAAAGCTACGCTGATAAACTAATAGAACGTAAGGATCCGAGATTACGCCGTATCTTTTGCATTGGACAAGGTAAGGTAACTGGAGAAGAAAAAGCTGTGTCCATCCAAGTAACCGGTGCAGATGACCCAAGATTCCTAATGGCCGATAACGGTACGGCAGAGTCTGTTAAATATGAATATAATACTCCTATATTCGTATATTCGCAAACATGCCCAACTTTATTAATGAGCTATCATGAATTACTTTTCCTGAAAGCTGAAGCATTGGCTCGCTTGAATAAGACCAATGATGCAGCAGATGCTCTGAAAGATGCTATTGTTGCAGCCATTGCAAATGCAGAAACAGGTGTAACAGCTGCACTTAACGCTCCTACAGTAAAAAGTTACGGAGGCGTTAAAGAGACTACTAAAGCTATCACAACTGCTGAAGCAGAAGAGTATTTCACCAACAACGTAAAACCATTATTCGATGCCAATCCTGTAAAAGAGGTAATGGTACAGAAATATATTGCATTCCTTGGAGCCTTCGGTGAGACAACAGAATGCTATAACGATGTACGCCGCCTCAAAGCAATGGGTGAGGAATATATCAAACTGGACAACCCTTACAAGTTCCCACTTCGCGCACCTTATGGAGCAGATGATGTAAGTGCAAACCCGAACGTAGAATCTGCATTCGGAAACGGCCAGTATGTATATACCGATCCGGTTTGGTGGGCCGGTGGCAGCCGCTAATCAGCATAATGCTTTCTAAAGTATTTATCAAACAATAAAGAGAATGCCCGGATTTACATATAAAACGTATCCGGGCATTCTTCTTTTTCTGAACGAATCAGTATCTGATTTATAGCAACCCTTCTTTCAAGATACCTACCAATATCGGATGCAATCCACTAACAAAACATTCAACAGCAATCACCATCAAAATAAGTCCCATCAAACGCATCATCACGTTATTTCCGGTCTCCCCCAACACTTTAACTAATCGGGTAGACGCACGCAGAATCAAGAAGGTAATAAAATAGATCAAAGCAATAATGCCAATTAACGTTCCTTTCATTTCAATGGTATGGGCATCCTCCATCAAAACAATGGCATTAGCTATCGCCCCCGGACCACAAAGCATGGGTATGGCAAGTGGAGTGATCGAAATATCGTCAGCATAGGTTTTAATCTCTTCATCTTTCAATTTCATCGGAGTGTACCGTGCCTGCAACATATCAAAGCCTATCTTGAAAATAATCACTCCACCTGCAATACGAAATCCGTTGGTCGAAATACCGAAGAATTTAAAAAGGAATTGCCCTGCAAAAACAAATACCATTAAAGTGATAAACGAAACGAAAGTGGCACGGCGAACAACCGCTTGCCGCTCTTTATCAGTCATACCATGAGTCATGGTCAGAAAAACGGGCATTGTACCCAACGGATTAGTCAATGTAAAGAAAGAAGTGAAACAGAGTAAAGCAAAAGGCAAGAGAGTGTCCATAGTTGTATTTTTATGCGTTCTATATTGAACGCAAAAATACAATATATCTATAAATGTTACAACAGTTCCACCAACTCTTTCAAATCAGTCATTGAATAAGTAGGACGGAAAGGAAAATCAGTGCGTCCGGACACATTATAATAAGCCTGATGCATTCCCACTCCATGGGCACCAACAATATCAGCGTCCCAACTATCCCCAATCATTAATGATTCACGTAGTTCGGATTGTGTAGCCGACAAAGCAAAATGAAAAATTTCCGGCCAAGGCTTCATCACTCCCAAATCTTCCGAAAGAATTATTTTATCAAAATATGTATCAATGCCTGCCGAACGCATTTTACAGGATTGTAATTCCCTGAAACCATTCGAAAGAATATACAAATTATATTTAGGTGCCAAATACGAAAGTACCTCTTCCGCATACGGCATTAGCCGCCTTTTAGTAGGAACTATCAAAAAGAAATCGTCAGAATAACGTTTTGCAAGCATTTCATCGTCAACGCCAACAGCTTTCAAAGGATATAAAAAACGCTGTCGATTCAACTCTTCTTTAGTCACCTCCCCGTTTCCATATTCTACCCACAACTCCGCATTCCTCTTTTGGTAAAGAGAATAAAAATGGGAAAACGAATCGAAATACCTTCCCAATCCATATTTATCGTAAACTTCTTCAAACGTATCATACGCATTTTGGGAAAAGGCCCAGAGAGTATCATCTAAATCAAAAAACAGGTTTCTATATTTCATATTAATATATCAGGTACATTTCAAAAAAGAGAGCACGGATTACATACTGTGTAGTCCGTGCCCTTATCAGTTACGTTTGTTTTATACTACTTATTTGACCTGGATTACCAGATATTTAGATACACTCCAGAATTCTTTCGGATTCGTGATCTTCAAAGTCAGCTGACCTTTATCATCTTTAACCAACTCGTAAGATTTAGCCGGATGAGTAGTGAGCAAATCAGCACGTTTAGAATATAATTTAATCTCTTTAGTAGTACGAATATCGATCTGAGTAAAATAATCCTTGTTGAAATCCGCACTCTTCAGCACATCCCCTTTTTCAAGAATCTTCTGAGATTTAAGTTCCGATTTAGTACCAAACACAAACCATGCACTGTTGATGGCCTTATCCTGTTCTGCTACGGTTTTTGCCTTGGCTTCATTTTCAGCAGCCAATGACTCTTTATCGGCAGTCAGTCCGGTTACCGCAGCATCCAACTCCTGAATACGGATATTCTTAGAAGCTAATTCAGCCTGAAGCTCTTCGATACGCTGAGTTTTAGCAACCAACTCCTGGGTCAAAGATTCAACGGCTTTTTTCAATTGTGCCGAATTATTCTTACTATTCTTCAGCATAGCCTGCAACTTAGCGATCTGTGCCTTGTTTTCTTCCATCTGTTTCGTGATGAATTCAATATCAGATGCTATTTGTTGTTTTGCGGTTGCAGAATTCTCAGAGATAGTGCCACGGGTCAAGTCAACACGGCTTTCAGCTGCGTTTATTCTACGAAATCCTTCCTGAACTTCGTTGAAAGTACCCATCATTTCGTCCAATTCGGCATTGCGCTGGGTCAACTCCATCAAAAGAGAATCATTTTCTGCCTTCAGGTCCTTACTTCCACCACCCAGGCCGTTACACGAAGCCAACATAGCTGCGCATACTAATAAAACTACTAACTTTTTCATACGATTACGTTTTACGTTTTTAAATGAAGTTATTATTAATCGTCTATTCCTGCAAGTACAATCACAATCTCGCCCCGGGGTTCGGTAACGGTAAAGTGTTCTATCAATTCACTCAAAGTCCCGCGAACCGTTTCCTCATGAATCTTTGAAATTTCACGGGACACAGATACCTGACGTCCGGGACCGAAATATTCGGCAAACTGTGTCAATGTTTTCAGCAAACGATGTGGGGATTCATAAAACACCATTGTTCTGTGTTCATCCACCAACGATTTCAATTTTGTCATACGCCCCTTTTTCTGAGGGAGAAAACCTTCGAAACAAAACTTTTCGTTAGGCAATCCCGATGCTACCAACGCCGGAACAAAAGCTGTCGCTCCGGGCAGACATTGTACTTCGATACCATTGCGCACACATTCACGAACTACCAGAAAACCCGGATCAGAAATTCCCGGTGTTCCGGCATCCGAAATCAAAGCAATGGTTTCTCCTGCCTTTATTCTATTAACAACACTCTCCACCGTTTTATGTTCATTAAACTTATGGTGGGATTGCATCACGTTTTTAATCTCAAAATGTTTCAGCAAGATTCCGGAAGTACGGGTATCCTCCGCCAGAATCAAGTCGACCTCCTTCAGGACTTTAATAGCCCTAAATGTCATGTCCTCCAAATTCCCGACCGGCGTCGGTACCACATATAGTTTTCCCATATCCTAATAATCGCGTTTTTATATAAAGTACTTTTTGAGAAGTTCCACTAAATCAGCTTTAGCTTCATTTTCCTCTTCCACCTTTATTTTAGAAGATAAGAAAACAAGAGCTGCATCCAGTGAATGCATCTCCCCAATCTGTTGCAACACATGATTCATTTGCTCCATGCTTCCCCCAAACAGTTCACGGGAAAAGCGAAACGAATCATTCAGACTGATTGAACGGCGTAAATCTCCAGCTGTTTTAATCCGCTCGGCCAAAATAGGTGTAGAAGCCGTATTGGTTTCAATCTTCATAGATACTTCAGCCGATTGTGCCGGTTCTACGGTCACTTCAGGCAATTCCAATTGTTCAGATTCCGGCATCTCCGGAGCCTCCGGAACTATTACAGGCTCTTCATCTTTCTCCGGGTTACCCACAACTATTTCTTCTTCTTCTTCTTCTTCTTCTTCTTCTTCTTCTGCTGCTGCTGCTGCTGCTTCTGCTGCTGACACAGGTTCCGGCATTGGATTTATAATCCGGTCAGGAAGTTCGTTTTCCGGTAGTGCTCCCCGGTCCAACTGTTCCAGTAAGATGTCCAACCGGCCACGCATTTGCACAATATTTCTCTTTGCCACTTCACGCAAAGCAGAGTCCGGTTTACGCGAAACGGCCTCCATCAGGCATTTAAGTTCCTGAATATCCAATTCTATATCGTTCAACAATGCTTGCATATCTACATCTGAATTTCTTCTTGAATGACTTCGCAAATGTAGAAATAAATAATGAAAAAACACCGAGAAGCCAATAAAACTATTACTTTTGCAACCAATTATAACATACATCAGCATGGTATTATTTTCAGAAGATCATATACAAGAGACGAGAAGAAGAGGAAGAATTGAAGTAATTTGCGGTTCCATGTTTTCAGGAAAAACCGAAGAACTGATCCGTCGCATGAAGCGGGCCAAGTTTGCCCGCCAACGCGTAGAGATATTCAAACCTGCCATTGACACACGCTATTCTGAGGGGGACGTTGTTTCACATGACAGTAATACCATTTCCTCCACTCCCATCGACTCTTCAGCCAGCATACTGCTTTTCACATCCGAAATTGATGTGGTAGGCATTGACGAGGCACAGTTCTTCGACAGTGGATTAATAGATGTATGCAATCAATTGGCAAACAACGGGGTACGTGTCATCATAGCCGGATTGGACATGGACTTCAAAGGCATACCGTTTGGTCCGATGCCGGCTTTGTGTGCCATTGCCGACGAAGTATCCAAGGTACATGCCATTTGTGTAAAATGTGGACAATTAGCCTCTTTTTCACACCGTACGGTGAAAAACGACAAACAGGTGCTATTGGGTGAAACAGCCGAATACGAACCTTTATGTCGGGAGTGTTACCAGAAAGCCCTGCAAGAGGACAAAGAAAAATCATAATGACCTCACGGTAGCAAAGCCCGGACATTTCCGGTGAGGTCGCACATCAAACGTCAGATTATTATGGAAAGGAAAAAGATTACATTTGATAGTTTCATACGTGGTTCCATCTGCTGTGCGCTCATTGTGGGATTACTGATACTTTTTAAAAGGCTCAGCGGCGTACTGCTACCTTTTTTTGTGGCATGGCTTATCGCTTATATGATTTATCCGCTCGTCAAATTTTTCCAGTATAAATTACGCTTTAAAAGCAGGATCATTTCTATTTTCTGCGCATTGTTCAGCATTACCATAATAGGAATTGCCATTTTTTACCTTTTAGTGCCCCCAATGCTTGCCGAAATAGGACGAATGAACGATCTGTTGGTTACTTATCTGACTAATGGTGCTTATCGTTCCGGAACAGTACCTCCTACTCTTTCGGAATTTATCCACAGGCATATCGACCTTCAGGCACTGAACCGAATCTTAAGTGAAGAAAATATAATGAATACCATTAAAGAGACTGTTCCTAAACTTTGGGCACTCGTTGCGGAATCTATTAATATTCTGTTTAGCGTATTCGCTTCATTCATCATTTTATTATATGTGGTATTCATCTTGCTCGACTATGAATCCATCGCAGAAGGATGGCTTCACCTATTACCAGGCAAATACCGTACCTTTGCATCCAATCTGGTCAATGACATACAGGATGGAATGAATCGCTATTTCCGCGGCCAGGCACTTGTTGCCTTCTGTGTCGGCATCTTGTTCAGCATTGGGTTCCTGATCATCGACTTTCCGATGGCTATTGCCTTGGGACTTTTCATCGGTGCCCTCAATATGGTTCCATATCTGCAGATTATCGGCTTCTTGCCCACCGTCATATTAGCAATCCTAAAAGCTGCTGATACCGGTGAGAATTTCTGGGTAATCCTGGCAGGCGCCCTCGTTGTTTTTATTGTTGTTCAAGCCATCCAAGATGGTTTTCTTGTCCCAAGAATCATGGGAAAGATCACAGGGCTCAACCCTGCCATCATTCTTTTATCTCTTTCCATCTGGGGATCCTTGCTCGGAATGTTAGGTATGATCATAGCACTCCCGCTCACCACCCTAATGCTCTCCTATTATCAACGTTTCATCATCAACAAAGAAAGAATAAAATACGACACACATGAAACATCTGATAATCAGAAGATAGAAGGAGATGACGAAAAATAAATAAAACTTTTTTCACCCAAAAGCTTGCAGATATAAAAAAAGTCACTACCTTTGCACCCGCAATCAGGAAATAACTGATACGCAAATAAGGATTGATTCGCTAGCTCAGCAGGTAGAGCACAACACTTTTAATGTTGGGGTCCTGGGTTCGAGCCCCAGGCGGATCACTAAAACAACAAGAAAAATCAAGCAAATCCCTGATAATCAGATATTATCAGGAATTTCTTTTTTCTAGCAGGTAGCAGAAAATAGCCGTTTCAAGCATATTATCGGTGGATAAATCGTGGGACTAAAATTTAGTTCAAAAAAGTCCCACGAATTTGCATCTTTCTCACTGATTCATAGTCTTTTGCATAGACTTACTTTGGAAGAGAATACATAGTTTTGTAACTTTAAAAACGATGTAAAAATGGCTCGAAAATCATTTTCTGTATTGTTCTTCATCAAGAAAGGCAAATTATTAAAGAACGGAGAAGCACCCGTGTGCATGAGAATTACCGTAAACGGCTGTATGGTAGATATTTCTATCAAAAGAAGCTGTCC
>ENA-OWOU01001276-OWOU01001276.1-gut-metagenome-genome-assembly--contig:-NODE-1276-length-10929-cov-4.371268_pt1 | contig 10929 bp, 10 predicted proteins | sample MGYA00248248_ERZ651801 | MGnify/ENA primary metagenome ERZ651801 (study PRJEB26908, sample SAMEA4031710) | gut metagenome | biome: gut; feature: normal infant; material: stool | place: China | collected... | reverse complement strand
TCATATTTCGTCTGTACCGTTTTTCTTTTCATAAACCTATAAAATCACGACTTGTGAGAGGACGCTTATATCTGCCCCTCACAACCTATAAAAGCACCACAAAATCTGCTGCTCCACGGTAAGCGAAACTCCGGTTATGCAATCGAAATTTTTCCTTCATGGATGAGTTCCACAAATTTTTTGACAAGCACAGGATCAAATTGCGTACCGCTGTTTTTTTCAAGTTCATTGACAGCGTATTCCACAGAAAGCGCCTGCTTATAAGGACGTTTGGCGGTCATTGCATCAAAACAGTCTGCAATCGTGAGAATCCTTGCCATATAAGGAATATTCTGGCCGGCAAGTCCGCGGGGATAACCAGTGCCGTCATAACGTTCATGGTGGCCGACAACTGCCGGAATCACATAATCCATGTCTGGCAGATAGCGGATCATCTTTGTGGAATTTTCCACATGCGTTTTCATAATAGCATATTCCTCGTCAGTAAGCTTTGAGGTTTTCTGCAGGATGCGTTCCGGGATACTGATTTTTCCGATGTCGTGTAAAAGACCGGCATCGCGGATGATCTCAATGTCGTTGGAATTCATTCCAAGTGCTTCTGCAAGTATAACGGCATATTTGGAAACATTCATGGAGTGGATGAAAGTGTAACTGTCCTTGGCATCAATGGCAGCGGTAAGTGCATAAATGGTTGGGGCAACACGCTCATATGCGGCACGGATATCCGGATCGTGGGAGCGTTCATCTATTCCAGGGCGGTAAACTTCAATATTTCCTTTTCCAGCCTGCTTTCCATAATAGATGGCCTGTTCTGCGTTGTGCAGAAAGGAAGCAGCATCAGTGGAAATATCAGGGAATACAGATATTCCGCAGGTGATCGTGATATCCCAGACGGTGTTGGCAGGAGTGGCATCCGTGATGGCGTCCACTATACGTTTGCAGCAGCTGCAGGCTTCATCTATATCCGTTCCCGCTTTTAAAATCAGAAATTCATCCGCACCAAAACGGAAACCGATATCTTTTGATGAAATTTCCTGAAGAATGACCTGCGCAAAGCGGTGAATCAGGTTATCGCTTTCCTGTGCACCATACAATTCGTTATACAGTTTGAAATCATCAATATCGAGCACGATCAGTGTGGATGGCTTCTGATGCTGGCATACATGGTCAATACATTCAAATGCGTGTTTGCGGTTGTACAAAGAAGTAAGGTCATCAGTAATAGATGCGCGGTATGCATTCTGATACAGGTTGGCATTGCGCAGTGCATAGGAGGAATAGTAACATATTTTTTCCAGATATCTGAGTTCCTCTGGGGCAAAGTCCTGTCCGTCATGGGCTGCAAGATAGAGAAAGCCGATAATGACCTGATTGTATTTGAGCGTATAAATGGCGGTGATGTGTTCTGCATTCAGCCAGTTGCGCTGTCTTGGAGTCATAAGGTCGAGGATGTGTTTTCCGGTATCGTTGAGCATGATCAGATTCGGGGAATCCTTTAGCTCCTGAAGCATGGAATCAGTGGGAACACTGTATGATTTTGTGCAGGCAATACTGCCACATTTACGGATGACGGAAAAAACGTGGCGTGTGTTCTGGTTCATCATCAGTAAAAGTCCGTCCGGCTGCAGGATATCCTGCAATGCTTCGATTGCGGCATCGTAAATCTCATCTGCGTTTAAGGTATTAATGACTGCAGTGATAAAATGGTCGAAAACTTCTTCTCTTTCTCTCATAAGGCTCCTTGTGTGCGTAAGTATTTTATGTAAATTAATCCTTTTAACTTGTGAATGTTCTTTTATTATACTATAATATTATATGAATGACACGTAAAAATTTTGTGTCTGTTGGAGGCAGGGCATGAGGCAGGAAGAATTTAAAATGGAACGCACAGGTCTGGTAGAAATAGGACAGGTGATCCCGATCACAGAGGGAAAACTGCCAAACTCTTATTATTACACATTGGGAAAAGCATATGCGATGTCTGCAAATTATCCTGTTGGAAACAGGATCAGATCCGGAGAGGGAAAAGTTGTAGATGTAAAAGAAACGGAAAAGGGATATTTTGTAACAGTTGAATTTGATGAATAAATGAGTTAATATAGAAATATTCTTTTTTTAAATTGAAAGGAAACATATATGCGTTATTTACCAACGAGTAAACTGACGCCTGGAATGGCTCTTGGTCAGGATATTTACGATGGAGCGGGAAGACTGTTACTTGCAAAACACCTGCTTCTCTCGGAAGAATATATTTCCAATCTTGAATTTTTAGGGTTTCCAGGGATATACATTGATGATGAATTTACGCAGGGCATAGAGATCCAGCAGGTTTTAAATCCGCAGGTGAGGAGTCAGGCACTGAAAGTAGTGCATGACATGTTTGCATTTGATGTGGCCTCAGATGCAGAAGAAGATATGCCGGTCAGTGAAATTAAAATACAAAAGACGATCGAGCGCATTGTGGAGAACATTTTGAGCAATGGAGACATTATGTGCAATGTGTTAGATATCAAGAATTATGATGATTACATTTATTACCATTCCATTAATGTCGCCATGATGTCAGTGCTGCTCGGAGCGAATTACGGAATGAATGAAGAATCATTGTATCAGCTTACGACGGCGGCGATTCTTCATGATATAGGAAAGAGGTTCCTTGATATAGGGATCATCAATGCAGATCATGCATTGACAGAAGAGGAGACACAGCTTTTGCGGAAACATCCGGAGCTGGGAGCAGATTATTTAAAAGGTAACTATCATTTTTCTGCACTCGTATATGCGGGTGTCATGCAGCATCATGAAAATTACGATGGAACCGGCTACCCGCTGGGAAAGAGTGGAGAGAATATTCCGTTGTATGCAAGGATCATCCGGCTTGTGGAACAATATGACGATATGGTATCACTTCATCGCGGAAGGGAAAATCTGTCACCTTCAGATGCAATGGAATACCTGATGGCAGGATCAGGCAGCTTATTTGATCCGAAGCTTGTAGAATTGTTTGTAGAGAAAATCGCAGTGTACCCGGTAGGATGTGAAGTTGAATTGTCCAATGGGATGCATGGCGTGGTTGCGAAGAATTTTGAACGGTTTTTCTTAAGACCGGTTGTCAAGGTGGTAGAAACAGGCGAGATGCTGAATCTTCGCGATGATCCGGATACAAGAAGCATTATTATTACAAAAATGGTAATACATTAGGCATGAGGTAATTATGACAGGACAGGGAAAGAGTGCAATTGATACACTCTTGGCGGAAAGCTTTAAGGAACTTGCCAAGAAGCATCCAATTGAGAAGATTACAATTAAAGAGATCACTGATCTGGCGGGTGTTATCCGGCCGACATTTTATAATCATTTTCAGGATAAGTATGAATTGTTAGAGTGGATCATTACGACAGATCTGCTCGATCCGATCGAACCGCTGATCCAGAATGGGATGATCAGTGAGGGACTGGTACTTCTTTTTACAAACATCGAAAAAGACAGTGAATTTTATTCGCGCGCAATAAAGCTGGAGGGACAGAACTCATTCGGAGAGATTGCACAGAGCTGTGTGGAGAAGATTCTTTTGAAGGTGATAGACGGTGTCCATGCAGGGAAGAAACAGAAGTATTCGTGGCTGACGCCAAAGCGGATCGCAGAGTATTATGCACAGTCCATGTGCTATGTTGTAATTACATGGATCCAATCGGGAATGACGATTTCTCCAAAGGAGCTTGCAGAGATTTATGATTATATCATCAAACGTTCTATGGATGATATTATCGCAGAGATGTAGGAGATGAAGAAAGTATACGTGCTGCACATGATGTGCGGCACTTTTTAGATTAAGCAGTATTTTTCCATAAAAAGTAACATATCTTAGTTTTTCAGTGGAAAGAACATACAATCATCAGGCATTGTCTATGGAAAAAAAGCCGAAACAGGGTATAATAGTGATTAGAAAGGTTATTAGGACAAGTCTGTCGATCGCAGCAGCAGGCAGAAGCGGGAGGATTCATGAACTGGATAGAAAATCTGTTGATCCTGGTAGGCATATCGCTGGATATTTTTGCCGGTATGGAGTGTCAGGGATCACTTGTAGCGAAAATAGATAAAAAACATCTGACATTAGTATGCGGACTCATTGTCATCTGGCAGTTGGCAGCACTTTATATTGGTAATGTTCTGGCGGGATTACTTTATATCAATGATCTTGCCAGAAATGAGCGTTTTATTGGAACTGTCATTGCAGCGGTTATTTTCTTCTGCCTGGGTGTCAGACTGATTGTAAAAGCAATCAAGAATGAGCGTGTGAATGAGCATAGAGAGGAGAATCTCGGTTTTAAACGTTTCTGGCGTATGGCAGCAGTGACAAGCATTTACACACTCCTTACAGGAATTGCATTTGGTTTTCTGGGCACCAATCTGACAGTGGTACTGATCATGATCGTCTGTCTGACCGTTGCAGTTGTCATTATGGGTACTTATACCGGGTATCATTTCGGGTTTGAACATAAGAGAAAAGCTTATGTGGGTGGTGCTATTTTACTCTGGATTGCAGGATTTGATGTAGTATTCCGCTACGCAATGATGTAGGACAGGTTTTGAAAAAAGATAATAGGTGAAATACAAATGCGGAGTAGTCTCAGAAGAGGTTGAGAACTACTCCGTTTTGTCTTATAATGAGCATGATCATTTTACAGAAAGAGACAGAACATGAAAATATTTTTAACAGCGATCAACGCAAAATATATCCATTCCAATCTGGCGGTTTACAGTTTGAGAGCCTATGCAAAAGACTATCAGGAACAGATTGCCATTGGTGAGTATACGATCAATAACAGGGTGGATTATATTTTAGAACAGATTTATAAAGCAAAACCGGATGTGCTGTGCTTTTCCTGCTATATCTGGAATATGGATTATGTGGAGGAGCTGATCACAGAGTATCATAAGCTATGCCCGGAAGTTCCAATCTGGGTAGGTGGCCCGGAAGTTTCCTATGAGGTCGAAACTTTTTTTGCGGAACATCCACAGGTGACAGGTGTGATGATTGGAGAGGGTGAGCGCACATTTGAACAGCTGTGTAGATATTATGTAAACCATGCAGGCTCTCTGGAGGAAATCAGGGGAATTGCCTTCTTGGATCGGGACAATGGGAAGACTGTTTTCACACCGCCACAGGAACCGATGGATATGTCAGAAATCCCATTTTGCTACGATCACATTGAAAACTTTGAAAATCGTATTATTTACTATGAATCAAGCCGTGGCTGTCCATTCAACTGCAGCTACTGTCTGTCATCCATAGATAAAAAACTGCGTTTCCGTGACATGGAACTGGTGAAAAAAGAACTGGCATTTTTTATCGAAAAAAAAGTGCCACAGGTGAAGTTTGTAGACCGCACTTTTAACTGCAGACACGATCATGCCATGGAAATATGGCGATTTGTGAAAGAACACGACAATGGGATCACCAACTTCCATTTTGAGATTTCTGCCGATCTTTTAAATGAGGAGGAACTGGCATTGATCCATGATATGCGGCCGGGACTGATCCAGCTGGAGATTGGCGTACAGTCTACGAATGAGACAACCATCCGTGAAATCCACCGGACAATGAAACTGGAACTTTTAAAGGATATCGTCCGGAAAATCCAGAACGGTGAAAATATCCACGAACATCTTGATCTGATCGCTGGGCTTCCTTATGAAGACTATGCAACCTTTGCAAAATCGTTTGATGAAATTTATGCACTGAAGCCGAACCAGTTACAGCTTGGATTTTTAAAAGTGTTGAAGGGCTCTTACATGTACGAGCATGCGGCAGAATACGAGACTGTTTACCATGCGAAAACACCGTATGAAGTGATGAAAACGAAGTGGCTTAGTTTTGACGATGTGTTGAAAATTAAACAGGTAGAAGAGATGCTGGAGGTCTATTACAACAGCGGACAGTTTGAAATTACGATGAAAGTGATGGAACCATTGTTTGACAGTGCCTTTGCAATGTTTCAGGAGCTTGGTGTTTTTTATGAGGAAAAAGGATATTTCGGCATGAGCCATTCAAGAATCCGCAGAGCAGAGATATTACTGGAGTTTATGCGGGAGCAAAAGAGCGAGGATGCGGTACTGCAAATGCTCGAAGAGAGTCTGACATTTGATCTTTACTACCGTGAAAACTGTAAGAGCAGACCGTTCTGGGCACCGTCACCGGCAGAGTTTAAGGAGCAGACGAGATATTACTGCAAAAACGGTGTGAAATCTCATGTGGAACCATTCCATTACCGTTTCCCGGAAAAGAGTAAAAAAGCACTGAATGAAATTCCGACGCGCCTGAAACAACCGGTTTATATGCTGTTTGACTATGAAAACCGTGATCCGTTGGATCATCAGGCGCATGTGACAGAGGTGGCGGCAGCCAGCATGACTGAGGGGGCAGAAAATGTCGGAAAGGCGAAGTTATGTTAACTGATTACGTGGTGATCGATCTGGAAATGACAGGGCTGAACGCAAAGACAGACCGTATTCTGGAGGCTGGAGCTGCAAGGGTGCGAGGAAATGTCGTGACGGCTGCTTTTTCGGAGATCATCAATCCAAAACGCAAGCTGCCGGAAAAGGTAGTTTCACTTACAGGCATTACAAATGAGATGGCTGCGCAGGGAAAAGAGACGGATGCAACGCTTGCAGCATTTTTTGATTTCATCGGAGAGGATATTCTGGTGGGACAGAATGTGATTTTTGACTACAGTTTTTTGAAGCAGTGGGCGGTGAATCACAAGCGTACTTTTGAGCGGAATGCAGTAGATACATTAAAACTGGCAAGAAAATTTCTGCCACAGGAACAGAAAAAAGACCTTGCAAGTCTGTGCAGCTATTTTGGGATCGAGCGTGTTCATGCACACCGTGCACTGGATGATGTGATGGAAACGCAGCAGATTTTTGAACAACTGCAAAAAATGTATGAGGCAGGAGCAACGGAGGCGTTTCGACCATATCCGTTGCAATATAAAGTGAAAAAACAGTCCCCGGCGACACCACAACAGATCAAATATCTGAAACAGTTTGTGGAATTTCACGGAATCCCAATGCCGGAAATTTATGAGGATGCAACGCGCAGTGAAATCTCAAGGCTTACCGATCAGCTTATTGCACAATATGGAAAAATGAAAAAAGAACCATTCCTGTAAAATCAGGCATTCTGTAAAGTGTGCAGCTGCTCTAAGATGGCAGATCTCATCATAGAATCAAGTGAAGCTGCCTTATCGATCAGCTCCTGGATTTTTGACGCATTTCCCTGTTCCTTGTAAAGTTCTGCGAGGAGCGTATAATTGGCGCGGATGTCGGAATCAATGGAGATGCCGAATTCCAGAACCGGAACGGCTTCTGCTTTAAATCCGTTTTTGATCAGACAGTCTGCGTAGGCGACAAGATTCCGTAAAAGGGTGGTATAATTCTGGTCATATTCTGACAAAGCAGGAAGATTCGCAGGACCATAGGCAAGCTTTAAGTCAGTATTGCTCTGATGGCTCAGATTTAGAATTTTCCGGGAGGCAAGGGTTTTCAGATCGTTTTCGTAATCTGTTAATTCTTCATCATCAGAGATACCTATTGGAAATTTTTCCAAGGGTATGGTAATATAGGGAAGATTGCTGATATCCTTGCGGCGGATCTGGTTCGCCTGATCTTCACGGCTCCAGAAATCTTCCGTCACTTTCTTTTGCTGGGCAGTCGCACGCTTGCGATAATAGGCAGCAACCGAAAGAAAGATAATAAAGAGTCCTAAGAATGGAAATGCCATGTTGTATTGTCCTTTCTTTTGTATAAATTCAAGAATAGAAAGAGGTAGTTCTATGTATAATTTTGGTAAGAAAAAAAATCAAAAATTAATGGCTGCAATTGTGATCATTGTAGTCGCTACAATGCTTATTACAACCGTGCTTGCCGCTTTCATGTAAAATATACTAAAATTCCGGAGGGCAGTCAATCATATTCGTGGTTATGCACCTTGAAAATCAGCCGGACAATAGGGTAAAATGTACGCGTAGGCAAAAGTGAGCATGAATGATAGGGCGAATGCCTGTCAGCTCGAAAAATCTGTGATTTGTCGGGCTTGCACTGCGGTGTAAAGAAAAGAGAAAGAGATCAGCTATGAATAATATTTCAAAAAAATGGATGAAATGGATTCCACTGTTTACGCTGGCTGCATTATGTATCGGTTTTGCAGGAGGCGGAGCAGCCACAAAAGCAGAGACAGCAGAGAATCATAAAATTGCAGATGGCGTTTATATCGGAAATGTCTATGTTTGCGGCATGACAGAGGAGGAGGCCGGGGAGGCTCTTGCTGAAGCTGGACTTCTGCCTGCGCCGGAGGATCAGATCCTCACCCAGGTGAAGGGGGCGGCGGCCGCCGCCCGGGAGGCCGGCACGGCAGACGGGGTGCTGGAGATCCTGTTCCGCAACGCCGCCGCCGCAGGCAAGGAGATCAAGACCAAGGTGCCCCTCACCGGAGTGCCCCGCTCCGCGGCCCAGAGCGCGGTGGAGCGGCTGGCGCGGGACGCAGGGGGCCTGGAGGGCAAGCGGGCCCTGGTCATCGGCAACGGGGAGATGGGCCGCCTGTCCGCCGCTCTGCTCCACCGGCTGGGGTGCGCCGTCACCGTCACCCTGCGCACCTACCGCCACGGGGAGACCGTGGTGCCCGCCGGGTGCGCCGTGGCCCCCTATGAGGAGCGCTACGCCGCCATGAAGGGGGTGGACCTGCTCCTCTCCGCCACCACCAGCCCCCACTACACTATCTCCGCCCGGGAGCTGGCGGCGGTGGAGGACCACCCCCGCCTGCTGGCCGACCTGGCTATCCCCCGGGACATCGAGCCCGCCGTGGGGGAGCTGCCCGGCGTGACCCTCTACAACGTGGACTCCCTAGGGGTGGACACACGGCGGGAGGTGCCCGCCGCCGCCGCGGAGATCGTGGAGCGGCACCTGGAGCAGATGGCCCAGTGGGAGAACTACCGCTCCTGCCTGCCCGGCCTGGAGCGGGTGAAGCAGGCGGTGGCCGCCCGGGTACTGTCCACCGATCTGGACGGCCCGGAGGCCAGGGGCCTGGTGGAGCTGGCCGTGGGGCGGGCGGTGGACCTCCTCTCCGGCGCGCTCAAGGAGAACCTGACGCCGGAGGAGCTGGAGCGCTGCGCCCGCAAGATCGAGGTACATACCGCCGCCAAACCCAGGTGGCCCCTGCCGGAGCAGCGGCCCCTCCGCTTCCCACTGTTCGTCAATCTGGCCGGGGAGAAGGCGGTGGTCGTGGGCGGCGGGGCTGTCGCCTGCCGCCGGGCGGAGGTGCTCTCCCGCTTTGGCGCGGAGGTGACGGTAATCGCCCCCCGTTGTAAGAACCCGCCCCAGGGCATACAGTGGGAGGGGCGGCCCTATGCCCCCGGCGATCTGGCCGGGGCGGCCCTGGCAGTGGCCGCCACCGACGACCGCGCCGTCAACCGGGCGGTGGGGGAGGAGGCCAAGGTCCAGGGTATCCCGGTCAGCGTGGCCGACTGCCCGGAGGAGTGCACCTTCTTTTTCCCCGCCGTCTGTACCGGCGAGAATCTGGTGGCCGGGGTCATCGGCCGGGGCGACGACCACGCCCGCACCGCCCGGGCGGCCCGGGCCATCCGCAGCGCATTGGAGGGATTGGAATGAAGACCATACGTGTCGGCAGCCGGGAGAGCCGGCTGGCGGTGGTGCAGTCCGAGCTGGTGATGGACGCCATCCGCGCCGCCCACCCGGAGGTGGGGCTGGAGCTGGTGACCATGAAGACCACCGGCGACAAGATACTGGACCGCACCCTGGACAAGGTGGGAGGCAAGGGCCTCTTTGTCAAGGAGCTGGACGCCGCCCTGCTGGACGGCCGGGTGGATCTGACCGTCCACAGCTGTAAGGATCTCCCCATGGAGGAGGACCCCCGCATCCCCCTGGCGGGCTTCTCACGCCGGGAGGACCCCCGGGACGTGCTGGTGCTGCCCCAGGGGGCGGAGGAGCTGGACCCCTCCAGGCCCATCGGCTGCGCCTCCGCCCGGCGGGCGGTGCAGCTGCGGGCGCTGTTTCCCGGCGTGGCGGTGGCCCCGGTGCGGGGCAACGTGCTCACCCGCCTGCGCAAACTGGACGAGGGACAGTTCTCCGCCCTGGTGCTGGCCGCCGCCGGCCTCAAGCGGCTGGGGCTGGAGGAGCGCATCACCCGGTACTTCACGGTGGAAGAGCTGCTCCCCGCGGCGGGTCAGGGCATTTTGGCCCTCCAGACCCGGGCGGGGGAGGAGCTGTCCTGCCTGGACGGCGTACTGGACGCCGACGGAACCGACTGCGCCCGGACCGAGCGTGCCTTTGTCCGCGCCCTGGACGGGGGCTGCTCCGCTCCCACCGCGGCCCACGCCCGGCTGGAGGGCGATACCGTGACCATAGACGGACTGTATGTAACCGACGCGGGCGAAGTGCGGCGGGGGCGGCTCAGCGGCCCCCGCGCCCAGGGGGAGGCCCTGGGTGAGGCGCTGGCCCGCAGGCTGAAGGAGGGCGGAACATGCCTGGAAAAGTGACACTGGTGGGCGCCGGCCCCGGCGACCCCGGCCTGCTGACCCGCAAGGGGCTGGAGGCCCTGGAGAGGGCCGATGTGGTGGTGTACGACCGCCTGGTCAGCCCCGCCATTCTGGCCCTTATGCCCGAGGGGGCGGTGAAGATCAACGTGGGCAAAGAGGCGTCCCGCCACCCCGTGCCCCAGGAGCAGATCAACCGGATTCTGCTGGAGCAGGCCCAGCAGGGCCACAACGTGGTGCGCCTCAAGGGGGGCGACCCCTTCCTGTTCGGTCGGGGAGGGGAGGAGCTGGAGCTGCTGGCGGAGCACCGCATCCCCTTCGAGGAGGTACCCGGCATCCCCTCCGCCATCGCGGCCCCGGTCTACGGCGGCATCCC
>ENA-OWOU01001257-OWOU01001257.1-gut-metagenome-genome-assembly--contig:-NODE-1257-length-11088-cov-18.544728_pt1 | contig 11088 bp, 10 predicted proteins | sample MGYA00248248_ERZ651801 | MGnify/ENA primary metagenome ERZ651801 (study PRJEB26908, sample SAMEA4031710) | gut metagenome | biome: gut; feature: normal infant; material: stool | place: China | collected... | reverse complement strand
CAGGGAACCCGGATTGTGAACATGGTTTCTTGTACGTATTCCATAGGGAAGATTACTCCTGAATTTTTTGTTCGTGGAAAGAGAGGAAGTTTTTGGCGTATCCCTGTTTACAGCAATACAAAGTTGGCTTTGTGGCTTTTTACCCGTGAACTTTCTGAAAGGCTGAAAGCAGAGGGAATCACCGTCAATGCTGCCGATCCTGGTATTGTTTCTACCAATATCATCCGTATGGATATGTGGTTTGACCCGTTGACCGACATACTGTTCCGTCCTTGTATCCGTACTCCGAAGCAAGGAGCCGCGACAGCTGTCAGTTTGCTTTTGGATGAGCGCTGGAAAGAAGTTACAGGACAGATGTTTGCTTCTTGCAAGCCTAAAAAAGTAAAGGATAAGTTTATGAATCATCCGCAGGCAAGGCAGCTTTGGGCGGATACGAAAGCATATTTGGAAAAACTGAAATTGGAGGAGCCAATTGGCTGAGGATTCCTTTAAATAATAAAAGCCGTATCATTACTCAAAAGTAGAGTGGATACGGCTTTTATGGTCGGTGAAGAGTGTCTGGTTTCGGATTGCAGTGTAGTTGAGGTTATTCTTTCTTGGCTGCTTGTTCTGCCAGCATCTGTTCACGGCTTTTACTTTGGGTTACAATATAAACTCCCGTGAATACCAGTGCCACAGCTATTCCTTTGGCAACACCGAAGGTTCCCATTCCTAACAAGATAGAGACACTGGTTCCTACAATAGGCTGCACATAGTTGTACATACTGATGACAGTAGGGCGCAATGTTTTCTGTCCGATCATCATCAGAATATAGGCAAGGAATGTTCCGCCTACAATGACGTAGGCTACACAGGCCCATGTGGAAGTGGAAATTTCGTGAAAATGTATGGTCGAGACCTCATGATAGGAAAATGGAATAAAGCAGATGGCTGCATAGGTGAACATCCATTTCATTAAAGTAAATATGTTGTATCTGCTGATCAGTCCTTTGAAAATAGCCAGATAGAATGAGAAACTGATTTGTGCCAACAGGCAAAGCAAATCTCCCGGAATACTTCCGCCTTTTCCATCTGTTGAGCCCTGGCTGCTCAGTATGAGTGTTAAAGCTCCGATGGAACCTAGAAAAATGCCAATCACTTTTTTCCCTGTAACCGGTTCTTTCAGATAAATGGCAGCGACAATCATAGTGGCGATAGGGGCTGTGGTTGTTACAATGGAAGCATCGATGGGGGAAGTCAGTGATAGTCCGAAAGTAAAACATCCCTGATTCAGGACGATACCCAACAATCCTGCAAAGAACAACATCATCAAGTCGTGCGGCTTTACTTGTTCTTTAGGAGCGAAAATAGAAGCTATCCAAAAACAGATAGCACCTCCTGTCATTCGAAATGTAGCGAGGGAAAGGCCTGAAATACCGTTTTCTAACGCCGTTTTACCAATTGGGGACATCAATCCCCACATTATGGCAGCGCCTAGCAATGCCAAATGTCCTTTGTACTTTTGAATAGCCATTCTTTTTACCTTAAATAACAGTGCAAATGTAGGAGGTTTTTTTTATATTTTCTATCTTTGCTTACAAGTAAATCTATCAAAAATGAAAAAACAAGCTGATTATATAAAACGTATCGAGATAAAGCGGCTTTGGGGCCGTAAAGATATCTCATGGGAACTGCGTCCGGATGTCAATATTCTGAGCGGAGTGAATGGTATCGGCAAGAGCACTATCCTGAACAGATCTGTGAACAGCCTGACGGCTTTGGAAGGCGGAGCGTTGAGTAACGGTTCGGCTCCCGGGGTACATTTTGTCTTCTCTCCGGAAGATGCTACCCAGATACATTTTGATGTAATCCGTAGTTTTGACCGTCCGTTGATTCATTCGGAACTTCTCGAAAAGATGGCGGATAAGAATGTTAAGACAGAATTGGATTGGCAACTTTATCAGTTGCAACGGCGTTATCTGGATTATCAGGTAAATATCGGTAACCGCATCATCGAGTGCCTTACCTCCGGTGGTCCTGACGGTCAGCTTCGTGCCGCCGAAATGTCTTACCCCAAGACAAAATTCCAGGATCTGATGGATGACTTGTTTGGTGAGACCGGTAAGAAAATCATTCGTAAAAGCAATGAGATTTTGTTTGAACAGGATGGAGATATACTTTATCCTTATCAACTGTCTTCCGGCGAGAAGCAGATTTTGGTTATTTTGCTGACGGTTCTGGTACAAGACAATCGCCGGGGGGTCTTGTTTATGGATGAACCTGAAGTATCCTTGCATGTGGAATGGCAGCAACGTCTTATTTCATTGATACGGCAATTGAATCCTAATGTACAGATTGTGTTGACAACTCATTCGCCTGCTGTGATTATGGATGGCTGGCTGGATGCGGTGACCGAGGTGAGCGATATTACAAAATAAACAATTTCTAACGACGATACTATGGGAAAAAGATTGTCCGAAAATCTGTCCTCCTTATATATTGGTGCGGCCAACAAATTGAAGCCTAAATGTTCGCGACGCAAGATTATTGCATACGTTGAGAGTTATGATGATATTTCATTCTGGCGTACCTTGTTAGGTGAATACGAAAATGAAACTCGTTATTTCGAAGTGATGCTTCCTTCGCAAACTACTTTGGCTAAAGGTAAGAAATCTGTGTTGATGAATGAACTGGGACCTCGGTTGGGGCAAAATATGATAGCTTGTGTAGATAGTGATTATGACTATCTGTTGCAGGGGGCTACCCATACCTCACGTTATATAATAAATAACAAATATGTTTTTCATACCTATGCATATGCTATAGAAAACTATCAGTGTTATGCTGAAGCATTGCATGAGGTTTGTGTCATGGCAACGTTGAATGACCATCCGTTGGTGGATTTTGTCGCTTTTATGCGTATGTATTCTCAAATAGCTTATCCGTTGTTCATCTGGTCGGTGTGGTTTTATAGAAAACATAATCTTTCCGAATTCTCTTTGCTTGATTTCTGTTCGTATGTAAAATTAGATAAGGTCAGTGTCTATCATCTTGAACGGAGTTTAGAGAGTATGAGCCGCAGGGTGAGGCGTAAATTATTGGAACTGGAACGCCGCCATCCGAAAGCCTTGGAGGAAATAGAGGCGATGAAGGGGGAATTTGCCAAATTGGGAGTGAATGAGGACAATACCTATATGTTTATTCAAGGACATCACATTATGGATAGTGTAGTGATGAGATTGTTGGTGCCTGTCTGCAATGTGTTACGCCGTGAACGTGAAACGGAGATTAAAGAACTGGCAGAGCACAACATGCAGTTTCATAATGAACTGACCAGCTATCAGCGCCGGCAGTTGGGAGTAGACATTGTACTCCGCAAACATACCAGCTATAAGTTATCACCTCTTTATAAAAAATTGGAAGCAGATATAGAACGTTTCTTGAAACATATCTGAATCGGTTATTTCTTATGGGAGGCAAGTGCTTTGGCTATGAAATGATCTAGTGAGAATTTACCCGGTCCTGCTATATACAATAATATGAATACTACCAGATAAATAAAGGCTAATTCTTTAACGGCGAAAGGATCAGAACCATGAACAACAAAGAATGCGATACACATGGTGAAGATCATCGGAATCATTGCCAAGCGATAAAGGAATCCGAAAATGAAAGCCATCGAGCAAACCATTTCACCAAAAATAGCCAGTATCAGTGAAAGTTGGCTGCCTATTCCTAAAGGATCGGGAAAACTGCCGGACATGACATCGTAGTTGACCCATTTCTGTACACCGTGCGACATGAGTAAAATACCAAACAGGATTCGTAAAGCTAATATCAGAAGTGACATAGCAGTGCCATCGGGCTTGGATGGAAATAAGAATTTATAAATGACTGACATAATACGTTTTTATTTTTTTGTTTATACTATATTTATATAAACGTAACAAAAGGGTGAAATGTTCGGAAGTTTTATAAAGTGTAATGTTTGTTATGTGTCAGACAGCGCAATGTAATGATTGGCATTTATAACGATGAGGTGGTATATATGCCTTTTTCTGAGGCAATTAAAAAAACAAGCCCCTCGATAAATCGCTTATCAAGGTGCTTGATGAATTATGTATTTAATGAAAATAATCATGAAAGGAGAAGTGGAAGTAATTCTTCTGCTTTTTCTATGATGTGCGCCGGATGCAAGGCTTCCAATTCTGTGCGCGGGCGGAATCCCCATGCCACACCTATAGCTGTTACTCCGGCATGATGCGCTGTTTGCATATCTACATTAGAATCACCTACATAAAGTATATCTTCCTGTTTGACTCCTGCTTTTGTCATAATTTCGTTTACGATGGATGGATCGGGTTTTGCGGGGATACCTTCGCGTTGTCCCAATACTTCCACAAAGTTTATTTCAGGAAAATAGCGTGCTATTAACTTTCGGGTAGCTGCCTGGTATTTATTGGAGGCGACCGCTATCATGATCCCTTGCTGTTGCAGTGTTTTTAATAATTCGGAGATACCGGGATAAGGGCGGCTTAAATCGGCATTGTGCTCATCATAATAGGGGATGAATTGTGAACGTATCTTTAATACATTCTCTTCCGTACGCTCCCCTTCAGGCAGAGCACGCTCAAATAATTTATTGATTCCGTTTCCTACAAAAAAACGGTATGCTTCCGTTTCATGTGTAGGATAGCCATAATATTGTAAGGCTTGGTTGGTGGCGGCAGCTAGGTCGGCAATAGTGTTCAGTAATGTACCGTCCAGGTCGAATATTACAAGTTTCTTCATATTTGTACTTCTTTTATCGGTGCAAAGTTACTATTTTTGTATGCAAACTAATAATAATGCTTATGAACTTTCTAGAATTAGTGAAGGCGCGCTACTCTGCACGCAAATATGCCAATCGTCCTATTGAGGCTGAAAAGTTAGATTATATCATGGAATGTGTACGTTTTGCACCATCTGCGGTTAATTTTCAACCGTGGCGTTTCCGTATTGTTACAGATGAGGCCGTACTGAAAGCGTTGTATTCATGTTATAAACGGGAATGGCTTGCTACGGCTCCTTGTATCATAGTGGCTTGTGTGGATCATAATGAGTCTTGGCATCGCCGTGCCGATAATAAGGATCATGCTGATATTGATATTGCTATTGCAGTAGAACATCTTTGTCTGGCTGCTGCCGAACAAGGACTGGGTACTTGTTGGGTTTGTAATTTTGACGCTCGGCAATGCAGTGAGGTTTTGGGATTGCCTGAAAATTTGGAACCTGCCGTCTTGATTCCGGTCGGTTATGCGGAGGATGAACCTACAGAAAAGAAGCGGAAACCATTAAATGAAATCCTTCTTTAAAAAATCACAAAAACATCTTTCGGAGTGTCATCGGGCAGGCAGATTTAATTTCCTTTTACAGTGGACGAAGGTACTATTAATTTCTTGGCCTGATGACTGTTCCGGATTTTAAACTCATTCTTTTTAGTCTCTTCTTATTTTCTGATAATTTTGCATATTTTGTATTCCATTTATGATAGAAGTAAAGCCGAAATGGCTAAATTTGAGCACTTTTTAGGCTTTGAATAACCTATGAGTGTAGTAAGTACTATTAATAACACTAAAAATTATGGAAAACATAGGAGTTGGATTGATGTTGATGGTGGTCGGTATGGCGACTGTCTTTGTCATTCTCCTCATCGTTATCTATCTAAGCAAGTATCTTATTACTGTTGTCAACAAAGTGGCTCCCGAAGAAGCTCCTAAAAAAGCACCTGCTGTAGCACCTACGGCAGATACTGGTGCTATGGATGCTATTAAGGCGGCAGTTGAGATTTTGACGGCAGGTAAAGGTCAGGTGATAAAGATTGAGAAGTTATAATCCAAAAAAAGAAAAACACATTTATCAAAAATGGAAAGAGAAGTAAAATTTAGTCTGGTCTTCCGCGATATGTGGCAGAGTGCGGGTAAGTACGTGCCTCGTGTAGACCAGTTGGTTAAGGTTGCCCCGGCTATTATTGAAATGGACTGTTTCGCCCGTGTGGAAACAAATGGTGGTGGTTTTGAACAGGTAAATTTATTGTTTGGTGAAAATCCGAATAAAGCTGTGCGCGAGTGGACGAAACCCTTCCACGAAGCAGGCATCCAGACTCATATGCTGGACCGTGCGCTGAACGGTCTCCGCATGAGTCCCGTTCCGGCAGATGTCCGTAAATTATTCTATAAGGTTAAACATGCGCAAGGAACAGATATTACCCGTACTTTCTGCGGATTGAATGATGTCCGCAATATTATCCCTTCTATCGGCTATGCTCACGAAGCCGGAATGATTTCACAATGTTCGCTCTGTATCACTTTTTCTCCGATACATACTGTGGAATATTATGTGGATATGGCCAAGCAGCTTATAGAAGCCGGAGCCGATGAAATCTGTATTAAAGATATGGCCGGCATCGGACGTCCCGTTTCATTGGGAAAGATTGTTGCCGGAATCAAGAAGATTAAAAATATTCCTATACAGTATCACTCTCATGCGGGGCCCGGATTCAATATGGCTTCTATTTTGGAAGTATGCCAGGCTGGTTGCGACTATATTGATGTAGGTATGGAACCATTGTCATGGGGAACCGGCCATGCTGATTTGATTAGTGTGCAAGCCATGTTGAAAGATGCCGGATTTAAAGTGCCCGAAATTAATATGGAAGCGTATATGAAAGTGCGTTCCATGATTCAGGAGTTTATGGATGATTTCCTTGGTTTATATATCAGTCCCAAAAACCGTCTGATGAATTCTTTACTGATTGCTCCGGGATTGCCGGGCGGCATGATGGGAAGTTTGATGGCCGATCTTGAAACGAATCTGGAATCTATCAACAAGTACAAGGCAAAACGTAACCTGCCGTTTATGACTCAGGATGAATTGTTGATCAAGCTGTTCAATGAAGTTGCTTACGTATGGCCGCGTGTGGGTTATCCTCCTTTGGTAACTCCGTTCAGCCAGTATGTGAAGAACCTTGCCATGATGAATGTAATGGCTATGGAGAAAGGTAAGGAACGTTGGGGAATGATTGCTGATGATATTTGGGATATGATTTTGGGTAAAGCGGGACGTTTACCGGGTAAACTGGCCCCTGAAATTATTGAAAAGGCAGAACGTGAAGGCCGCAAGTTCTTTGATGGCAATCCGCAGGACAATTATCCCGACCAGTTGGAAAAATATCGCAAGATGATGCTTGAAAAACAATGGGATAAAGGACAGGATGACGAAGAACTGTTTGAGTATGCCATGCATCCGGCCCAATATGAAGCTTATAAGAGCGGGAAGGCAAAAGAAGACTTCTTGGCAGATGTGAAGAAACGTCGTGAGGAGAAAGCGAATGCCACTACTCCTGTCGAAGCTGAAAACAAGACCAAGGTATTGACGGTGGATGTGAACGGGCAACCTTATCGCGTTACAGTGGCATATGGCGCTGTAGATCCTGCTACGCTGACAGCTGCTTCGGGTGCAGTTCCTGCACAAGCTGCTCCTGCTCCGGTAGGGGAAGGGAAAGATGTGCTTTCTCCGTTGGAAGGTAAATTCTTCCTGGTAAAGAATGCCCAGGAAACTCCGAAGAAGGTGGGTGAAAAGGTTAATAAAGGTGATGTGATTTGTTACGTCGAAGCAATGAAGACCTATAATGCGATCCGTGCGGAATATGACGGTACTATAACTGCTATTTGCGCTAATTCGGGTGATACGGTTTCAGAGGATGACGTATTAATGAAAATAGTATAATGGAAGATATATTTGAAAGACTTTATGATATGACTGCTTTCAGCAATATTATTGCTGAACCGCAATTCTTGATAATGTATGCCATTGCGTTCATCTTACTTTACTTGGGGATCAAGAAAAAGTACGAACCGCTGCTGCTGATTCCGATAGCTTTCGGAGTGTTGCTGGCTAACTTTCCCGGTGGTGAGATGGGGGTTGTCCAGGCCGATGAGAACGGCATGGTAATGGTGAATGGAGCACTGAAGAACATCTGGGAAATGCCGTTGCACGAAATTGCGCACGACTTGGGTCTGATGAACTTTATCTACTACATGTTGATTAAGACCGGTTTTCTTCCGCCTATCATTTTTATGGGGGTAGGTGCTTTGACAGACTTTGGTCCGATGTTGCGTAATTTGCGGCTTTCTATTTTCGGAGCTGCTGCACAGTTGGGTATTTTCACAGTATTGTTGGTAGCTATCTTGATGGGGTTCACTCCGAAAGAGGCGGCTTCATTGGGTATTATTGGTGGAGCAGACGGTCCTACCGCTATCTTTACCACTATTAAACTGGCTCCCCATTTGCTAGGGCCGATTGCTATTGCCGCTTATTCGTATATGGCTCTGGTACCCGTTATCATTCCGTTGGTTGTGAAAATCTGGTGTACGAAGAAAGAATTGAGTATCAATATGAAGGAACAGGAAAAGAAATATCCTTCTTCGGTAGAAATCAAGAATCTTCGTGTGCTGAAGATTGTATTTCCGATTGTAGTGACTACGGTGGTCGCTCTGTTTGTGCCAAGTGCAGTGCCTTTGATTGGTATGTTGATGTTTGGTAACTTGATTAAGGAAATAGGTAGTGATACTTCACGTTTGTTTGATGCAGCTTCAAATAGTATCATGAATGCGGCAACTATCTTCTTGGGGTTGTCAGTCGGTGCGACAATGACTACGGAGGCATTTTTGAATTGGACTACTATCGGTATTGTGATAGGTGGTTTTTTGGCGTTTGCCTTGTCTATTTCCGGTGGTATCTTGTTTGTGAAGTTGGTGAATCTTTTCACCAAAAAGAAGATCAATCCACTGATTGGGGCTACAGGTTTGAGTGCTGTGCCTATGGCCAGTCGTGTGGCTAATGAAATTGCTTTGAAGTATGACCCCAAAAATCATGTGCTTCAATATTGTATGGCAAGTAACATTTCAGGAGTTATCGGTTCTGCCGTGGCTGCCGGTGTGCTGATTTCATTCCTACAATAAAAATCATCGTATTTAAATTGTTCGGGCACGAATTATACGGAAATTACAGGTGTTTTAGACAATACTGTAAGATCTGTATAGTTCGTGTTTTTTATTCTTTTTCTGTATCGTTCTCCTGGCTAAAACAAATAGAATAGGCCCTCTCCTCACGAAGAAAGCCTATCGTTAGATTAATGTTTAATATAAGAGAGAGTTTTATAGTCCTAACAGTTCATTGAACTTCTCTGCTGTCTTGGGATCTGACGGACGGGTCATATTGGCAGAGATGATTTTGCCATCCCGATCCAGCAGGATAAAACGGGGAATGCCGTTGATGAGGTAAGCATCCATAAAGGTCCTGTCTGTTCCCATGTGTAACTGGATCCCTTTCAGTTGATCCTTTGTTACCATGTTCTCCCATGCCTTTTTGTTCTTGTCGCATGACAGGCTGACAAAATGAATATCCTTTCCTGCATATTTCTCTTCCAATTCCTTTAACGCAGGAAGTTCTCCACGGCAAGGGCCACACCAGGTAGCCCACACGTCAATATAGATATATTTCCCTTTCAAATCTGCCAAAGATATTGTTTTTCCATTGATATCCGGATAGGAGAAGCTAGCTGCTGAGGGATTGCCTGATCTTAATTTTTCCCACTTGGTACAAAGTGCGTTGAATTTTTCTATGGACTTTGCATCCTTCACATGTTTGCGGAATAGGACAATCAGCCCGTCTGCTTCATCCAGCCCGTTATTGTCTACAAAGTTATAAACAAATTGGTCAATCAGAAATTCTGCAACCTTTTCATCCTGTATGGTTGCATCTACGTAGTTTACACTTTGTTCTGTAGAACTTGATGCAACTGTTTTTCCTTTATTACTAAAGGCACTGATAGCATCGGGAAGAAAAGCCTTATATTCTTTTAGAGCTAATAAACCGGCATTGATCGGAGTAATAGCTTCCAGTTTTTCATAATATGCTTTGGAAGGAATATAGTTGTCATCCTTTCCAAAATGAGGATGATACAAAGCGTATTTGGAGAAATAATAATACGTATAGAATTGCAAACGTATTTTTTCCTGTGTAGTGAAATCGGCTGGAAGTTTTGCGGCTTCCAATACTTGGCAATTGGCTGCGTACAGGCTGTCCCCTTTGTGTATGAGGGCGGCCTCTTGCATTTTCATATCGGGCATACCGAGTGATTGGAGCTCTTTGCTTCCCAGATAGGTGTTGATAGCGGCACCTGCTCCTTCAAAGGTTGTGTTTCTCCACATGTTGTCACTGTCGAATGACAAGGTAAGGTCTTGATTGGGATCCAGATAAAGAGTACGGCGTCCGCGTGTGTATTGCATGGTTACATATTGCGGAGTGAATCCTGTGATTTCTATGTTGCCGTTTCCAGCGGCATCAATCGCCACTTCTTTTTGTTCGCCACTTTGGCTGAAAGTCAATCTCACTTTGACCTTCTCATTGGGATTGGTGACCTTAAAAGTAAGCTTTGCAGCTTCTGTAGCGGTAAAGGTACTCAGCGCAAGGCCAAGTACCATGATGGATTTTAGAGTTCTCATCTTATTTTTTTCTTTTAGGTTTCATTTTCAATGCATCGGGACGCATGTTATAGACTTTCTTTCCGTATGCGGGTTCTGTGCTGAGGCAGGCAGGGATGGGGGCTTTGCCGTTCAGTTTGCGAAGCACCATTTCCAAGGCGGCTGCATATTCCTGATGGATGAAAGCATCATCTCTGTCTGTTTGGTTATAAGCAATGTATTGCAGATAGCCTACACATTTGTTGAACCAGAATTCGGGAAGTTCCTCTGCTTTGTATCCCAAACGGGCGATAAATTTCAGTCTACTGATTAACTCTTGCTGATTGACTGTGGTGTCTGCAATCATCGCATCAATCTGGGTAGCTGCCGCTTCATACTTTTGTTCCCGGATATCATTATTGATACGGATCATTTTCAGATTGAAATCTTTTCCTTCATAGTTGCATAAGGCTTCAATTTCCGCCAATTCGCCGTATGAAGTTTCTTTTGCCAATTTAGCGTCAACAGCTTTTTTGCCGAAACGCTGGCAGAAATCCGCATAATTGTCTGATACTTGCTTCAGGTACGGGTTCATGCCATTGAT
>ENA-OWOU01001256-OWOU01001256.1-gut-metagenome-genome-assembly--contig:-NODE-1256-length-11089-cov-4.960044_pt1 | contig 11089 bp, 14 predicted proteins | sample MGYA00248248_ERZ651801 | MGnify/ENA primary metagenome ERZ651801 (study PRJEB26908, sample SAMEA4031710) | gut metagenome | biome: gut; feature: normal infant; material: stool | place: China | collected... | reverse complement strand
TATAGAAAGATGCAGGAACAGTCTGGTAAATTCATTGTTGACAATATTGTAGAACTCGTTGTCAGGACATGGAGAATCTGCTCGATACTTTTGAGGGCGTTGTATCAATTTGATTAACTCTTCTGATGAGATTTTGGGAGAATTCTTCATTCTTTCGAGGAGATCGCTCATTTTTCTTCTGTTTCGTTTTCCTCCAATGAATTAAGAAAATCGTCGGCCATATTTTCTGCCTTTTTTGCAATGAAAGCACCGGTGGTGATGTCATTTTCCAAATTAATCTCTGCGTTGACGTCATTATCGCAAAATGCAGCTAAAGCTGTCTTTGAATAATCGAATGATGTTGTTACATCAGTTTTATTGGCCTCTTCAATGGCATTCACGGCATCTATTAGGTCTTCAATCATGTTAGCGAACTCTCTATCTTTTGCCATTCTTGCAATGAATAGCTTATCTTCTTCGGCAGTGGTTCTTCCATCTACAAAAGAATATATTTTATCATCTGTGAAAAATGAGGAATTATATCTTTTCATAACTTTCTTTATTTATAATAATGCGTAATTGTCTTTATTATACTTTTATATCTTTGCGAAACGGCAGACGGTGTGATGTTTAATGCTTCTGCAATCTCTTTCATATTATATCCTTGAATATGATATTTGTCAAATATGATTTTATTAGTATCATCTTTAAGGATGGAGTCTCGTATGTCCCTTAAATCAATGTCGGAACTGTGATCAGCTAAGTTACTTATTTTTTCAGAATAGTTCTCTATTGGCAATGACTTAAATTTGTGCTCTTGTTCCATATTGTATCTTTCTAATGCATCTAATATGGAATATCGGAATCCACCTATGATCCAAGTTTGTAAACTTGCAGTTTCTCTGTCTTCTTCTAAGTTTACCCAATTGTTCCTTACCATTTTTAAATAGTAATCATTGGAAATGGTGTAGAAGTCAAGTTCTTCTTTGTTCAGGAACTGGTATCTCTCATTCCATGTAATATATGCAATTTTACAAAAGCCGTAAAAATACTTTTGGGTAATTTGCGGATTCTTTAATTTGAATCCGGTAATTATTTCATCATCATCTAGATGTTCCAAATCATCTTTTGTGAAGTGAGTGAATTGGGTTATGTAATTGGTACTTTTCATTATGTGTATAATTTTTGATACTGTATAAATGTATGGTGAGGATTATTCATAGCCTCAGACCTTTTTGTTCTTTTTATAAAGTCTGTCATAGTTGTATTATGGAATCTCTCCTTAATTCATAATATTCATACTTATTCTTTATTTCGCATTTTGGACATCTATAATCTTTATAATACAAAGTTCATCTTTGGTGGGCTTTTGCTCTTGTGCCAAACGATCTGCTTGTCTCTGTATAATTCTTTCAAATAAGTTACGCACATAGCGTGCATTGCCAAAGTTTTTATCCTTTTGAGCTATCTTTGCACTTATTACCCTAAAAACCTCTTCGTAAGCATCCTTCATAATCTTATATTGTGCCCTGCGAAGATTAAATGCAAAGATGTCCATAAGCTCAACCGAGGTGTAGTCCTCAAAATAGATATATCGGTTGAAACGTGACTCCAGTCCGGGGTTGCTGTCTATGAACGCCTGTATCTCGTTGCTATAACCAGCAAGAATTACTACCAATCGTTCGCGATCATCCTCCATCCGCTTTAGCAAAGTATTGATTGCCTCCATGCCAAAATCATTAGCTCCGCCTTCGGCTAACGAATAGGCCTCGTCTATGAAGAGAACGCCGTCAAGTGCCTCATCTATCTTTGTATTTGTCTTAGGAGCTGTTTGTCCCACATATTCTGCCACAAGGTCAGCACGCTGTACCTCCACGAGATGACCTTTTTTCAAAATGCCCAGATTTTTATAAATGCCAGCTACAATACGGGCTACAGTAGTTTTTCCTGTTCCTGGGTTACCGGAAAACACGCAATGATACGATACCGACATACTCTTCAATCCTTCTGCTTCTCTTTGCTTCTGTATAGTGACGAAGTTTTTTAACGAGGTTATCTCTTTCTTCACCCTTTCAAGTCCTATCATACCATTGAGTTCGGTAATATAGTCTTTTGGTAGCTCCTGCGAGCCTGTACTCGTTTGCAGAATATTCGGCGAAACCGTTTTCGATTGAAGGTGCCGCATTACATTACCTCCGCAGTCTGCCTTTTCAGACATCTGCTGTTTACCGATATGATATCCCTGCAACAATTCCTGCGCCCATAAGCATCCACGTTGGGCAGCATTGTTTAGCAGATTGTAGGCCATGGTTTTGTCTTGTGGCGTGGTTTTTCCTTCATACCATAATTGTCCGAGAGCTGTCATGGCAAATATATTTCCTTGCTGTGCTGCCAATATCATCTGGTCTGTGGCTTCTGTTGAGACGATGGCACTGTCGGCAATATCCTCACTCACGTATGGCATTCCATTAATATAAAGCAGTAGATTCTGCGCCCACACTACATTGGCATCAGAAGCGCTTTTTAACAGATTGAGCCCACGCAAACGGTCTCTCATTATCTGCTTCCCATCGTAGAACCACAGTCCCATTATGGTTATAGCGAACGGATCTCCGTCTCGTCCAGCATTAAATATCTGGTCAATAGATTCTTGTCTCATATATAAATCTATTAATATTGCATACCCTCAAGTTGTTGTAGTTGGTATTGCAGTTCGTGGAGTTGTCGTTGATATTGGTATTTCAGATTAAGCTGAGATGAATAAGTGTTATGCAATGTGATGTCTGCATTCCTCAACTGCATCATCTTCTCATCCCAGTCGCACTTTGCTATTTTAGCTTGCAATTCACCTATACGTTGTTGTATGGCTGCTATTTTTCGTTCCCTTATTCTGCTTACATTCGGGTAATTGCTTCTTGTTGCGCCTTGCGTGAAATCGTATTGCGGATTCATGCCAAAATCGCTTCTCTGGATTGGAATGTAGCATGTCTGGCAGATGCCTGTCCCATGACAAATTTCACATGTTGAGATGGTATGTGTCCTGCGGTCGGTCATTATCCCTGTACCGTTACATGAAGCGCATTTATGTGTACCGTGGCATTCGCTACATTCGCCCGGAGCTGGTACTCGTAAGTTTAGCAGCCATTTTTGTGCCATTTGTTCATGCTTGTCGAGTATTGCAAATATATCGCCTTGACACCAGTCCCAGCCCACTGTGTCATAGTCGAATCGGAATGATTTCTTTGCTGCCAAGGTCTGTTGGTGGAATATCATTGGCTGAATCTGCCCACTTCCATCGATAATCGCAGCGTTAAAAGTCTCACTCTGAAAGATATTCATGCATGTTAGGGTGAATGATATGGCTTTCCGTCCACCTTGCCGCTTACTCTGAATCCAGTTATATTCTCCTTTGAAACTCATAATTTTGGCTTAGAATGGTTTTAGTCCTGTTGGGCCTCCTCCATATTTGGGAGCACGTCTCGGTATGTCACAAGTCTTACAAATTCCCGTACCTCCACATTGAGGACAAAACTTTGCCTCCCATATTTTCCGGGGTGGATACACCATACCTTGCCCGTTACATGTGCGGCACTTGTGTGTACCGTGACATTCGGGACATTCACCGGGAGCGTACTCCTTTAACTGTAATTGCCATTTGTCAATTACCTTGTCACCTTTCCCTAATATAGCTGCATAATCCCCTTGATACCAGTTCCAATTGACCGTATCGTAATTGAAAATGTATGTCTGCCCTGCCTTGAAATTCAGTCCACGATAGTACCAAGGTTGCGATCCGTCTGAAGGAAACAATCCAATATCAACAGTCTCACCAAACATCAAGTTTGTGCATTTCAATTCGAAAGACAATACCATGATGTTGGCGAGTCTGTTGCTGGGTACTCGTTTAAATGTACCTTTGAAACTCATATAAGTAGTATAGTTTACATATTACTTTCTGTTAAAGAGGTATGCAATGGCATCAATGGCATAGGTCAAACCCTTCTGCACCCATTCTCCAATCGTAGATAACAAATTATCAAAGAACTTTGCCACTTTTGCAAAAATATCAGGCAAAACTTCTTTCAACCATGTCTTTGCTCCTCTTAGAATCTCTGTTATCACATCAGGATCATCCGGGTTTATATCATCACCCTTTTCATTAATCACTGTGTCTGCTTGCATGTCCAGACTTATAGCTGTCCAAATTTGCTCATCACTCCAATCTGGATGCTTTGCTTTGATTTCATCGTACTTCGGATTATTCATATTTACATAAAATTTGATATATATTCCATTACATAATCTAATCCTTTGCGAATCCAACCACTCAAATTTTGTAGGAGATTCGTAAAAAAGTTTCTTACTTTCTCAAAGATGACCGGTAAGGCTTCGTCCAACCATTCCATTGCTCCCCTAATGATTCCTTCAATTATATCGGGATCATCTATTGATATATCATCACCTTTTTCGTTTATTACAACATCTGTTTGCATGTCCAAACTAACTGCTGTCCAAATTTGCTCATCGCTCCATTCCGGATGCTTTGCTTTGAATTCTTGGTATATAAGATTCTGTTCCATTTTTTTCTTTATTAATTTGTAAGCCAATCCCAAAAGTCTTTAAGTTTGTTGCCGACATAAGAGGCACCAGAAACTATTAAATCTCCCAAAGTGTCTAAGGCATCATCAATTACAGAGAATACTTCATAAATGAATATGCCCGCACTCGTTAAGAAATTTTTCGCTCCTTTAAGTATTGCTTCCATTATCTTTGGGTCTTTTGGGTTTATATCAGTTTGGCCACGCTTACCTAATATGCCCTTATCAGGATCCTCTATTGAGATACTAATAGCCACTTTGGTCATAATTTGTTGGTGACTCCATGAAGGATGACGAGACTTTACCCAATCATATTCTTCTCTTCCGCTATATGGCAAGCTATCATATTGCTGCTGTTCTTCGTATGTCATATTTAGTCTTGATTAAATTTTGCCTCACTCCAAAGTCCAACTCTCTCCAGTCCCACTGTTGCAGGCCAAATCCATCCACGCTTTCCCGCTTTTGTTATTGCTAAAACGAAATCTCGCAGATTATAGTTAAACACAGCGGAGTAGAATACTATTTGATGATTCTCCAAAGAATTATCAGCACCTAACAATTCCTCTTCAATCAACTTATCAACAATATCACCTAACTTTGTCTTGATAGCGACTTTTAACTTTTCTGTCGGGACATTCTCAAATACGTTCCACTTCAAATCGTCGTCGTTAGGATCGATACTCTCTCCGATTGTATCTATCTTGTTAATAGCAAGAATAAGATTATCTTTAATCTTGTTCTCTTTGCATATAGGCAAGACTACTTCTTTTAATATCCTACAGTCTTCGCCAAAATCTCTGGAATGGGCATTTATCACATATACTATAACATCACAGCTGGGAAGTATTTGTTTATACAATCCTTCATATTCGATGTCTTTGTCTTCATCATTGTTCAATCCAGGCATATCATAGATAGACAGATTAAAACCATCCCTCATAGGGAAAATCTTCTCTACTATGTCTGTTGTTCCTTCTGCTAAATCGGATGTATAGTTTTTCAAACCAAAAACAGAGTTAAGGGTCGTTGACTTGCCTACTCCTGATTGCCCAATAATAGCAACCCTAAAAGGCTTTTCCAACAATTCTTTGTTTAATGCATTTGTTACGGTTTCCTTGTCTTCTTCGGAAACGTTACCCATCTGGAAAATCTTGTTAAAGATGTCAACAATGGGAAATCGGGAATCTTTTAATTCTGACATAGTTTTTTATTTTAAGATTATTGCTTTGAGTTTTTCTATTCCATATAGTCGAAGTGCGCATACAGGGATGACATCAAAAGGCAAGAATTTGCCATCAAATTTCTGATGAATAATAGATATACGCTCATCAATATTTTTACGGCATTTCTGTGTAGGTTCATTTAACTGTGCATCCCATGGTTCATAAGACCCATTGTCATTTGTTATTATTTTGGAATCAATATGGTTTAGGGCAATTACAAATTTGACTTCGTCTTCGTTATTTATGAATTGCTTTAAGCGTTTTAATAAACGCTGTGCAGGAGCATCTGTTCTGTCAAATGTTGTCACGAGAACAATGCAATCAGCAACGCTCACTGCATGCTGATAGTATCTCTCATATTTTGAGTCAGAAGAGAATTCTCCTATACCCGGGGTGTCATATACAGTAATACCTTCTTCTCCATTTGGACCTGTTCCCAACACTGTCACGCTATACATCTCTTTTGTACATGCAACAAGTGGGTTTGTTGGAAAATTAGTTCCGAACAATGCATTGATTAGACTGGATTTACCATTACCGGTTCTACCAAGTAAACATACTTTGTATGAATTAATCTCTTTCATGTGAAACTACTCCTTTTAGTATTATTTTTTTTTCTCCGGTAGCGTTGTCTGTCAGAATCCAACACGGCGATTTAACAACGTAACGTATTCCTTTTTCAATGCTGTCACCAGTCTCGGTAAAATACATTTTCTTATAGCTATTAATTCCAACAAATGAAGAACAAGTTTCTGGTTTTATCCCCCACATGGCAAGCATACGAAGAATTGAATCAACTTTGTTGTGTATATTTTTCCAATAAGCCGTGAGCTCTTCATTGTTTAGGTCGATAATATCATCCGTCCAATTGTTGCTATTGTAACTACCATCTAACAATGAATTGAATTTAGTTGTAAATCTGCTTATGTTTTTGATAAATATTTCTTTTGCTCCAATTGGTTTTGGAGGAGGTGTGTCTCTGTCTCTCTTTAGTCTCTCTATCTCCGCATTAGCAACAAATAGTTGCTTTTTTAATTTCTCAATTTCCGCATTGGCATCGGAGAGCTTTGCTGACAAATCGGAAATTTCTTTTCTTTTCTTACCATTGGCAATAGAATGGGCGAGAGCATAAGTAACAATTATTCCGCCAATCCATAAAAATGTGTTTACTTCAAATTCCATATTATTTTCTTATTTACTAGTTAACTTACTATTGATTTCGCATTGATGCTATCCAGGTACAGATACAAAGAATAGCATGAACTATCCATGTCTCACTACCAGACCTGTGATAGGCCATTCGTATGTGGTATAACGCAAACATCGCTAAATTAGTACATTGATAAATCCCATTATAAACCCAAGTAGCCCTCCTAACCAGACAATAGCCTTCAACTCTTTATCCATAATTTGAAATAGCAATTGCTCTACTTCTTTCACATCCATTTCATTGATGCGTTCTTCTACCACTTTACTGATATTGATGGTGTTCAGAACACGTGGCAATTGTTCGGATATGGTTTTTTGATAGGTGGATATTATACATGTTTTAAGAGTGGCAATCTGTTTCGGGTGCTCCTTTATAATCTCGCACATCTGCATGGATAATAAACGATCTGTTCCTTTATCCAATAGCTCATGAATTAATTCATGAGAATTATTAGCAAGCATTTCATTTATATTCTTAGCTAAAAGCTGTTCGGCTGGCAGCGCTATTAAGTTTATAAATTTGTCAACTCCGAATACTCCTAATAAACCTTCTTGTACTTTAGATATAGCATGTTTTATTACAATATTTGAAACTTGATTGCCTAATTGTGGGTTAGAAAGTTCTTTTTGCAGTATGGATATTATGTCTTCTTTGGTATTGTTAATAATCAGGTCAATTTCCCTTTTAGATAATAAATGATAAAGGTACTCCTGCAAAGTTTGCTCATTATGCGATAGATTTTCTATAAAGCTGTCTATTGCATTTTCTAACTTATCCAACATCTCTTGAGACAGCAGTGTTTTCTCAAGAGTCTCTTTATTCATTAAGTTTATACTGATGGCATTACCTATAGATTTTGCCATCCTGCCTTTTTCTTTAGGAATTAAGCCGGGTGTAAATGGCAATTTCCATCCCCATAAATATTTGGCATATAATGGTCTGAATATCATCTTAATGGCAATACCATTTGTGATGAGTCCAATGATTGCTCCTACAAGGGGGCCTATTATTAATTGTGTTTCCATATTCCTTTCCTTCTTTGTTAAATTAGAAGGTAGTACGGCTTCAATAATTTAGCTGCCACCTGGTATTTAACTTCTTTTGTATAAAGATATAAGAGCTATATAATGCTTGTCCAAAAATAGAAGAATAATATTCTATACACAAGCTGCGATTTACCGGAATGGGCTTATCTTGCCGAAAGAATGTCTTATTATGCTTAAAAAGAGGATTATTCGGACTGTTTTATTGAGAGGACAGGTAGTATGGATTGTATAATGCAGATTAGGCCGACTCTTGAGGGATGGAGTGCACACGAAAGAACTTGCACTGTTGAATTCCGGTCTGCCTACATAAAAACCATGCACCAATCTTACCCGGTAAAGGCGTTTGTTACCGTATAGCACGCCTTCCTCTTTGTATTCATATACCTTTTTCTTTGCTTCCGCATTCTTTATTTTGCATTGACCACAGACGTGAAGCACAAGATTCATTACCGTGAAGCAGGATATTTACAATCGTGAAGCAAGTGATTCACAGCTGTGGCAAATGCTAAATATTGACTGTCAGTGAAATAAACATGCAGTGTTAATCTAATAAACATAAGCGGTGATACCTATAAACACCGTTTCCGAACCGGTGAAAGCAAGTGGCAAACAGAATGAAATATGGAGTGTAGGTAAATTTGCCTACACTCTGTTTTTATTTACCTACACCGCCTCTCAATGCCGATGAATAGGGCGATACAGAACATGAGTGCAAGCGTGTAGGTAAAAACGGGCATAAACTCATAGTAGGGCTGAGTTCAAGTTATAAATGCGACACCTCTTGAGTTCAAGTTATAGCCGCAATAATTTTTCCGGAAAATTTAATAAAACTGCTATCAAATATCACCGAAAAGCAGTATGTTTGTGCGAATAAATTGCTTGATTCTCGTACTATGTGGAAAATAGCGTGGATTGAAAGACTACTATGCATTGTAATAATAGCATTTATTGCCTTGACTGCTTGTACACCTCACAAACAAAAAATGGAACAAAGTGAGATGCAGGCATTCGAAGCTTTTTTTGATGCGGATGGAGATTCTGTGTCCATTACTCCTCGGAAAGTACGTACACAAGCATTGCAGAAGATGCAGGAAGCTAAGGATAGCCTGGTGCGCTATAATTATCTGGCAGTGGCATCTAAAACTTGTTTGATGTCTTCCGATATCGATTCTGCCCGACTCTTGACACGACAGATTGAAGATTTTACAATGAAACAGCCCTTCTCTGCGCAACTGGCAGACTTAAAGTCCGAGTGCTATAATATGAAGGGAAATGTGTATGCCCGTACAGGATATATGGACTCTGCGGAAGTGTATTTCCGAAAAGCTTATGAACAACGGATGCAAGGTACAAAAATAGAGGTGGTGCCGGATATCCTGATGAATCTTGCTGATGCCAGTAACCGTTTGGGCAGATTGGATGCAGGAGCTGCCTGGTACAGGAGGGCATTGATATTGTGTGATTCGTTAGATATCGTCTCTACCAAGAAACCACCTATTTATTATGGATTGGCACAGATCTATGTAGCTTTGCGCGATTTTGATCAATGTGATTATTATTATAATCTTGCAGCCGGAAGCTACGAAAGCATGCTGCCTTTTGAGAAGCATTTCTACCTGAACAACCGGGGTACCTCCTATTACTATCGGGGAGATTACGAAACTGCCATCAGCTACTTCAGGAGGGTTATCGATCTTACGAAAGATTATCCGGATATGCTTTTTGAACAAAATCTGGGTTGGCTGAATTTAGGCGATTGTTTCCTGCAAGTGAATGAAGCTGATTCTGCTGCAAAATATATCAGTAAATGCCAACCGTTTTTCAAGAAAACAGGTATACCGACTGCTCTCTACTATATTGATACGCAGAACGTTGAATTAGCTCTGATCCGAAAAGACTTATCCCAGGCGCAACGTATATTGACGGGAAGCGTTGCTCCTCCGGACATTGATCCGGATATGATACATATACGCAACAAATATCTGCAACAATACTACGAAGAAACAGGGAATTATCGGAAAGCTTATTTCTATCTGAAAGAGAATAACCGGATGGATGACTCTGTCCGCAACGAACGTGTAGAGATGCGTACGGCGGATCTGGCCTTGCGCTATCAACAGGACTCTACCGTGATGGCGCAAAAAGTCTTTATCAGGGAAAAGGAAAACGAAGTGCTTGAACTGCGGCAGACAAAGACATTCTGGATTGCTCTTTCCATTATAACTTTAATGGTGGTTGGCTTTATCTATACGTACAATAAGAAAAAGCGTGCTCTATTGCTTGCCCAAAATCGCCGTACTGTTTCTACTCTCCGTCTGGAAAATATTCGTAACCGCTTGTCTCCCCACTTCATTTTCAATGTACTTAATCAGGAAATGGCGGAAAGGAAAGCGGAAGAACATCAGGAACTGCCTTCTTTAGTCAAACTGATGCGACGTAATCTGGAACTGGCAGAGCAATTGTGTGTTACTTTAGAGGAAGAGCTGGACTTTGTGAAAACCTACATTGACCTGGAACGCCGTTCTTTGGGAACAACTTTCCATCCGGTGATAGAGATAGGGGATGGTGTGCACCCCGGACAAGTTCAACTTCCTTCTATGCTGATACAAATTCCTGTAGAGAATGCCGTAAAACATGCTTTAAGGGGAAAAGAGGGAGAAAGGAATTTGTGGATTATCATCAGTAGTCAGGCGAATGGAACCTGCATTAAGATAAGGGATAATGGGGGTGGTTATCGTATGAACAGCCGGAACAAGGGGACCGGTACAGGTATGAGGGTTATTATGCAGACTATCCAGATTCTGAACATGAAGAATAAGGAGGCAATAGATGTTGCTGTGCATAATGTTCTTTTGCCCGGTGGTGAGGCCGGATGTGAAGTTACCTTTTTGTTACCCGATAAGTATGATTATAAAATATGATATATAATCTCGTTTTTGGTGCGGATAGGATGGGATATTGACGAATAGACCATAAAATAGCTTGGATGGTTTTGCCCAAGGATTGAATAATGGCTATATTCGCCAAAGAATA
>ENA-OWOU01001251-OWOU01001251.1-gut-metagenome-genome-assembly--contig:-NODE-1251-length-11110-cov-3.889604_pt1 | contig 11110 bp, 6 predicted proteins | sample MGYA00248248_ERZ651801 | MGnify/ENA primary metagenome ERZ651801 (study PRJEB26908, sample SAMEA4031710) | gut metagenome | biome: gut; feature: normal infant; material: stool | place: China | collected 2015... | reverse complement strand
CGATCTTTGGCCTTATCTTTCAGGAGGTAAACCGAACGATAACGCTCTTTTCATGTGTTTGTCTTCTCACAACTTGGTGCTTTCGAGATCAGATACTTTAATTCCTGATAGTCTGATTTTTTATATACAAGAGGTTTCAGGCGAAATTGATATCTATAATAGAACCGATTCTGCATTTGTTTTCTTTCCAGATAACCAAGGGAGAACCTATACAGTCGTAAATAGAATTGATACACTTGAACTTTTTATACAAGAATCATTTCCTGTAGAAGTCGCTCCTCATGATTCTCAAACATTGCACTATGTAAGCAAAAAGAATAAGTCTTTTTTTCAGAATCTATCAACTAATCATACGTGGGATGCCTTATACAGGCTATTTTCTGATTCAACATTCTGCTTTTTGAAAGCAAATGGTGAAAATGTATCTATTCGTTTATTGCACAATGATTTTCGTATTTCCAGTAAGATTATGGATGATTCTGGAAAAGTTTTAGATGAACTTTGGAATGAAAGAGTATTTAATAAGGAAGAACGCTTGCAAAGATTTTTTAGCTATTAAGAGAAAGTAGAGTGATGATTGAGAGATTACAAAGATATGGCAATAATTGCGAGAATAATGCAGTGTTTATTCTTTGAGAGTATGAATAATCCTATTTTCTTTAAATCACTACCTCAACAAGACTCATGGTATAAATCATATGATTTGCTTCGTGATTCAACTTTTTACTTTCAAAATGAAAAAGGAAAGTATGTAAAATATTCTGTTCCTTTTGGTGATAGTTATTGGCTTTTTGGCGTAAAAGATAGTGCGGGAATGGGTACGGAATAGAATCTATCGTTTAAATCCTATATATGAATATTTGTTATGAGATCGAATTTACTTTTTATACTATTAACAATTGTTGCATTGGTTGTTACATCATGTAAAACAGGTTTTGAATCTCAAGTATATGATTTCCAACCTGTAATTGATTCGAACACTTATGATGAGAATGAAATTAAGGAAGTAATATCTGAAAGTGAGATGAGAACTATTGTCTTAAAAAATGATTCTGTATTAGAATTTAGGAAACGTCATGGAGGTTTGGGAAGCTTAATTACAATTGAATATACATTAGTTGATAATGAAATAGTAATTAATTCTGCCGATGTGACCAGACGTTATATTCCCGAATTATCAGGTATCCATTTTTTATATAGTCGAGACAGTTTAATCAACAGACAAACAAATGAAAAATATTACAATCAAAAGTTCGTAAAAAAACAGAAAGCAAACACTAAAAGCTACTAATTGTGACTAAAGAATACACCTGAAGGAGGTATCATGGATCGAATCCATATTGGAAAGTATCATCGAAAGCAGGAACATATAGAATATTTTAATAAAGTTAATGGGTTATTCAAATAAATATGAGAACAGGATTTTTATTATTAGGGTTGTTTCTTTTTCTTTCCTGTAAAGAAAAGACTATACCCAAGCTCTATTTTCGTTTTTTTTCCCGAAAAGCACAGCTTTTGCCTACAAAAAGTGATTATTATACATTTTCGAACATGTTATAGACAAAAGTGAAAAGATGCTTTTATTATAATATGCTATCTTTGCTTTATTATAATACATGAGATCTGATACAATAAAACCTTTTAAGATTATACAAAGTAACTTATATGAAAACTACTGTCCATTTCTGTCTTCGCTTGTCTATACTTTTGATTTGGCTATTGCAAACCAGCCAAATTAGAGCCAATAATTATTTCTTTGAGCAGGTTGCTCTTAAGGAAGGTTTGTCTACTACTGTTAATTGCATATATGCAGAGAAAAATAGTTTTGTCTGGATTGGTACACGCACAGGATTGGGACGATTTGACGGACATGAATTGAAAAAATATACTCATTCTCCGGAGAATCCCAATTCATTGCCGCATAATAATATTCTTCATGTGGCGGAAGACAGTTTACATAATCTTTGGGTATTAACAGAAAAAGGCGTAGTACGCTACAGACGCCGGAGTGACGATTTTTCTCTCTTGAGAGATCAATATGGGCACATCGTTATGGCCAACACTGTATGCCGAACTGAACAAGGAATACTTTTAGGCGGAAGAAACAAAATCTATCAATACAATTATGGAGATGACGCCATCAGGCTCCTGCATGATTTCAGTGACATAGGCCTATTTGCTATTTCCTATATCAATTTCTGGGATAAGGAAACCCTGTTATGCTGCAGCCGATGGCAAGGCATCATATTGTTGAATCTCCGGACCGGGGAGGTAACATCTCCTCCTTTTAATTATGGAAAAGATATCCGGGAAGTTTTGCTTGATTCAAAAGGAAGAATCTGGCTCGCACCTTATAATAATGGCATACGATGTCTTGCACATGATGGTACCTTATTGGCTTCATATGTTACAGGAAACTCAAAATTGAATAACAATGTAGTACTTTGCATGATTGAAAAAGATTCTCATATCTGGATTGGAACGGACGGTGGTGGAATTAATATATTAGATCCTGAAACCCATGAAATTTCCATATTAGAGCATGTGCCCGGAGACAAATATTCGTTCACCTGCAATTCTATTCTGAGTCTTTATAACGATGCAAACAATAACATGTGGGTGGGCAGTATTCGTAATGGACTTATCGGTATCAAAGAAGTGTCAATGAAAACATATGCTGAAGTACCTCTCGGTGATTGTAAAGGGCTGAGTGATAATACAGTCTTGTGTCTTTATAGAGATCCTTCCGAGGATGAAATCTGGATTGGGACAGACGGAGGTGGCATTAACAAGCTTAATCCTTCAACGGAAAAATTTACACACTATTCTAATACGACTGGAAAGAAAGTTGCTTCTATCAGTGGGTTTACATCTTCTGAACTGTTATTGTCTGTGTTCTCAAAAGGATTATATACATTCTCAAAGGAAACCGGTAAAATCAATCCCTTGAAAATTCATGATGAATACATAAACCAAATGCTCCTTTATAGCGGAAAAACAATTAACATTTATCAATACGAGCCGGAGACAGTTTTGTTATTGGGAGACCGGATATATCAATATACGATTGCAACTGGTAATACCAGAGTTGTAACAGAAGAGGAAGGAATTGAGATTACCGGTACTCTGGCGCCTGTCTCACATGACGCTCATGCCACTTACTTGTTTGATGCCCAAAGTATATACTCGCTTGACAAACAATATAATAAATTGGAATGTATATATACAATAAAGAAAGATACATTTATAAACTGCGTCTCCAGAGATGAGCATGGAATATTTTGGATTGGCACAAACCATGGTCTCAGGTATTATGATGCAGCGAAGCAATCCATTCATTTTATTCCTACACCCTTGTTCACAAATGTACGGTCTGTAATAAATGATAATCATGGAAAAGTCTGGGTCGCTGTTGATGAAATGCTTTTTGCATGGCTGATTAATGAGAAAGAATTTATACTTTTCGGTAAATCAGATGGAGTACTTCCAAATGAATATTTGGCAAAATCTAAATTGATTTCCGCTTCAGGAAATATATACTTGGGAGGAGGAAAAGGGCTGCTTTATATAGACAAAAATCTTCCCATAGAGAGAACTGTTGCTCCTCAGATACGACTTACAGATATTCTTATTGCCGGAGAATCTGTTAATGAACAATTAAAGGATAACCCGGTAAGTATATCTGTACCTTGGAACAGCAAAGCTATTAGTGTACGTATTATGTCCTGTGAGGCAGATCTTTTCCGACAAAGAATTTACCGCTACCAAATTGCCGGACTAAACGAACAATGCATTGATTCGTATACTCCGGAAATACTTATCCGTTCATTACCTTCCGGAACATACCGGATACTGGTCTCATGCAGCATGAGGAACGGGGGATGGACTCCCTTACAGCAGGTTTTGGAATTGACAGTTTTACCCCCTTGGTACAAAACTTGGTGGTGCATTCTTTGTTATATCCTAGTCATATTGGGAATTATAACCTGGACGTTCATCATCATTTTACGCCATAAAGAGAATAAACTAAAGTGGGCAATGAAGGAGCATGAGAAAGAAATATATGAAGAGAAAGTACGTTTTCTCATTAATATCAGTCATGAACTCCGCACTCCATTAACATTGATACATGCGCCACTGAACCATATCCTACGCTCCCTATCTTCCGGTAGCGCAAATTATTCGGTCTTGAAGAGCATCTACAAGCAGTCACAACGGATGAAAGACTTGCTCAACATGGTACTTGATTTGCGTAAAATGGAAGTTGGGATAAATACGGTTCAGTTTCAGCCCCAACTATTGAATAATTGGATACAAAATGTTACAACAGATTTCATTGGTGAAGGAGATGCCAGAAATGTACACTTTTTATGTCGATTCGACGAACGAGTCAAAATCGTTTGTCTTGACAAAGATAAGTGTGAGATAATCTTGACTAATTTATTGATAAATGCTCTGAAACATAGTCCTGAAAATTCCCAAATCATTATTCAAACAGAATTATTGCCTGCCACCGCATCTGTCCGTATTTCGGTTATAGATCAGGGATGCGGGCTAAAACAGGCAGATCCGCAGAAGCTGTTCACTCGATTTTATCAAGGAACAGGAGAACGTACAGGAACAGGAATCGGTTTATCCTATTCCAAAATTTTGGTGGAATTACATGGAGGAAAGATCGCTGCTAAAGATAATGAAGATGGCGGAGCCACATTTTTCTTTGAACTTCCACTTAAGCAAATCTCATCGGAAGTATCATATAAACCTAGACCCTACCCGAACGAACTGATATCCGATATGACTGAAGATAAAGCCGTTAATAGTGTGAGTATCAAACTGAATAAATACTCGCTATTGGTAGTTGATGACAATAAAGAACTGATAGATTTTATCAAAAGCGCTTTCTGCAAGAGTTTCAATCAGATATATACTGCCCCTGATGGAGAGAAAGCTTTGGAAATAGTTCGTAAGTACCAACCCGACATTGTCATAAGCGATGTAATGATGCCGCGAATGAATGGCTATGAGCTTTGCAGGCAAATAAAAGAAGATATCAGCATCAGTCATATCCCTGTTATTCTTCTGACAGCCCGCGATGATGATGCAAGCCGGTTACAGGGATACAAAACGGGAGCAGATGCCTATTTGGTTAAACCGTTTGAAGAAGAAATATTACTGGAAGTGATCCGTGGACGTTTACGTAACAGGGAACAGATGAAAGTACGATATTTGAACAGAGGGTTGCTTCCTCCACCCGAAGAAGTGACATTCAGCCAGATAGATGAAGCTTTCCTGCTTAAAACAAATGAATTGATAACCGAACACCTGGGTAACCCCGATTTAGACGTAAGTTTCCTATGCAAGGAGCTGTGCATGAGCCGTGCCACCTTTTATAATAAGTTAAAAGCCATCACCAACATGGGAGGGAATGACTATATTAATAAATTCCGTTTAGAAAGAGTTATATATTTGATAACCAACACAAAAATGAATTTTACAGAAATTTCAGAAAAGGCCGGTTTTTCCTCTTCCCGCTATTTCAGTACTATGTTTAAGCGGTATACCGGGAAAACGCCATCTCAATATAAAGAAGAACATCGGAAGTCAATGAAAACGGAGCAGGATAATGAATAAATGAGTTTTTATTCTTCGCGCAATGTACAAAAAGAGAATTTTCCTGAAAATTTAATAAAGAGGTTTGTTCACTTTTGTCTATATAAGTTTCATCTTTTGTCTAATCAGTTGTTTTCTTTTTCTGTTTCAAACAAATTCAAAAACTGCAAAATCATTATTAAACATCCGGTAATGTGCAATATCGTATGTTTGCAAGCAGAAAACGGAGGCTAAATTGTCTCCCAATATTAATTTTAAATTCTTTAATATTATGAAAAGAAAACTACTCTTTTCCGCAGCTATGTTGGTCATAGCTACTGGTGCTATGGCACAAAACGACATTACTCCTTCTCGTTATGATTTTGCCAATCAAGAGGTAGGACAATACGCTATTGATGGTTGTAGCAATGGTTGGGGACCGGGAAATCTCGATGCCGCTAAAGAATCGAAAGTAGGGTATGTAAATGTTACCGGAGGTGCGTTTTGGGCCAATAAAGACACTGAATCATTTGTGAATTTTCAGTCCGGTTTGCAGATATTAGACCTGACCGAAGAAGGTATTGGAAAAGTGCTATGCTTCAAAGGTGTAAACTGTACTGAAGATATTCTTCCGAAGGGTGTCTGTGCCACAGGCGGTATCAAGGCGGCATGGCCCCAGCTTGCATTTTATTCAGATGCAGAAAAGACCCCCACAGCTACAGGTGAAGAAGGTTCTACAGCTCCGTTCATCCGCGTTTCCATTACTTACAAAGCTATTGAAAATGAACCGGATCCGGAAGGAAGCCCTCTTACGGAATTAGAAATAAAGGCTGTGAAGCCCAATTCTGTTTTAAATACTTACGCAGGTCCATTTTCCAGTACGGATATGATGATAAAGGACTTGGAAACTGAAGAACCCTACGAACTGAATGAAGGTTGGCAAAAGGTGGAATATGATTTTCAGGTAGGTACTCCTGAGGGAAGTCCTTTTGCTTTTTCTGTTAAAATAAACGGAGCCAAACTGGATGCAGGCGCCATTCTTATCAAAGAAATTAAGTTCAGTACTCCGTCGGACGGCTCTTATCCTAAAGGTAGTCCCAAAGTAGAAAAGAACTTAACCTTAAAAGGTGGACAGATTGTAACCGGAATCAACACTCCGAAGTTCGAAGGCAACAAGGTACGTTGCGACGTCTCAAACAATATCCTGACAATTTCAAACTTAGAATCCGGCGATAAAGTAGAGGTCTATTCTATTTTAGGAACATTGATTTCATCTCAGAAAACTACTTCTGATGTGCTTGCATTGCCTCTGAATGGTAAAGGCATTTTTATAGTAAAGACTAAGACTACCACAACAAAAGTAGTGAATAATTAATCTTTAGGTATTGGTTGAAGGATATGTTTTCATGGGTATGAAACATATCCTTCTTTCATGAAAAATTTAATATTATGAACAGACTTTTCTGCTTTTTTATTTCCCTCCTTTTTTGCCTGACCTCGTTTGCCCAAGTTAAAAATTATGCGGTAGCGTTCGATGGCAACAGTGATATCAATTTTAATTGCATATCAGAACTAAATAACCTCTCTAAATATACGGTTCAGTTTTGGATGTATCCCTCCGAATGGATACCGGGTGCATCTATTTTTAAACGAGGAGCAGGTGCCAACATTTTTGAGGCATGCCTGGGTCCCGCGGAAGGTACTGTTGTTTTTCATATAGGTAACCAAAATATCCAGCTTCAATCAGACCAATTTTCTGTAGCTGCCTGGTCGCAATTGACTTTTATGGTAGACGGGAGCAATATCACTTCTTATGTTAATGGAGAAGAAATAAATTCTCCCACAGTTTCTTCTTCACTAACGATCCCGGACAGCGATTCGGAATTCAGAATAGGACAAACATTTAAAGGTAGAATAGATGAGTTGCGCTTGTGGAGCACCGTACTCGATACAACGGAATACTTAACACATGATCCCAGTGTAAAAGGATTTATTCTGTGGGATAACACCATTAATAAATTTCATCCGGACTATGAATCCTTGATTGTATACTACAAGTTCGATCAGGAATTATGCGATAACATCGTAGATTATACATTCCGCCATCATGGCATCATGAACGGAAAGGCACATCGGGTGGAGGTCACAGATAATCCCCTCTTTAAATACCGTATAGTTACTGCTTATACCGAATTTTCACGTTTCTCCGACACAGGCACAGACCGTGACAAATATCTGTTATGCAACGACTTGGTCGCACTGATTGCCGGAATAGGAAACGACGGTTCGGCCAGTGTGAACCTACCATTCGACAGAGGAGTATTGACAGGAGGAGCATCCTATTTAGAGTCCTATGAAGGGCGTAGCGGAGGTATGCTGGCTTTGGACGGTACTGGAAAGATGAGTGCGGGCGTCAAGGCAATGACCCCGTCCGACAATTATTCATTCTGCACTTGGTTTTATATTGACCAATGGGTAGAAGGCGCTTTCCTACTGAAGAAAGAGAAAGATGAACATATGGGAATTTCCCTTCGTTTGGGCGAAGAAAGCAAGGCGGAAGTCGTTCTCCGAGTAAATGGAGATGAGTATAAATATAAATGTGCCGGAGAAATTGTAACCGGTAAATGGATTCATTTGGGTTTCTCAACTTACGATGCCAAGACAGAGGGACATACCTTCTTGTTTGCATGTAACAAAAAGAGACAAAACATTTTCCCATACTCTTATCCTGAGACGATAAAGTCATGGGTATTGCCACTTGCCGAACTTGCTGATGTGGAAGCTACTATCGGAGAAAATTTCGTAGGAAAAATGGATGAGACAATGATTTGGAACAGCCCAAACGGACGTGACGGTATTTTTTCATTGGGCGAAAACGGTGTAAACCTGCCCGGATTCGGAAAAAATGTAGGAGTTAGCTATGCCTTTTATGCAGGCGCCTACTGGCCATACGACAAACCGGAAGATCCCGGATATGACTATTTTTCATATAAAGAGTATTTGAGCATCATGCGTACGGCGTATGCCAATCACCGCGGATTCAAAATCCGCCTGAGTGTTTCGGGTGGTTCCGATTGGAAAACAGTAATAGGCAATGCGGCAAAAAGAGAGCGTTTCACCACCGAGATGGCTGATATTGTGAATAATGACGATAATCTGGATGGTGTGGATTTCGATCTGGAATGGCCGGGATATGGCGGCCAGGATGCTGCATGGACAAACTATGGCAAGCTGATGACTTTGCTTCGCGGCAAGTTGAAAGAGGGCAAGATTTTGACAATTTCTCCACACACCGTTTCATATTGGTTTCCTAAGGAAGATATGAAGTCTGTAGACTATTTCCTGTTCCAGAATTACGGTCCGGCTAAAGACCACTTCACGTATGAAAGTTTTCCGGAAGCCTACAACAAATTTCTGGCATGGGAATATCCGAAAGAAAAAATAGTGATGTCTTTTGCAGGCAGCACCAGCAAACAATACAATGCCGATGGTTCACAAACAAACAATCCGTCGGTGCGCATTCACCAAGTCGGAGAAATCGGTCCGGATGATAATTATTCAAACGGCTATTACTTTACGGGAACCTACCAGACCCGTTGGCGTTCGGAACAAGTGAAGAAACAAGGACTGGGGGGCATCATGTGTTGGTCGTTGAATATCGATTTCCCTGATACAAATCATCCGTTGAGCCTGTTCAAGTCATCGGCTTACGCCATTTCATCCAATGTAGATACACTGGTGACGAAAGTAGACATGACTCCTACCGCTATTGAAAAAGTAAAAACTAAAAATACTGAGTTTTCCATTTATCCAAATCCGTCGGAAGGCGTAACCGATATAACCATACCTGAAGGGGAAAAAGGATGCAAACTACTCATGTACACTAATTCGGGAGTGCTGTTACAAACTTTAGAGATATCAGCAGAGGGCATCTTCCGGTATGAATACGGGAAACTTGCATCCGGCTACTATTTGTTGCGTTTACTGACGGATTCCGGAAAACAATACTCCAGACTGTTAATAGTGAAATAGTTAACCATATGTATAATTTAATCTAATGCAAAATGAGAAAAAAACAATTAGTCCTGCTTTCCTTTTTGGCAATCGGCAGTTTCTTCTGCGGCAGTTGCGAAAAGGATATTAAGACTCCGGGAGTTTTTGAACCTCTTTATCTGGATTTCTCAGTCAGTGATACGCTGGGAAACCAATACACCGGAGATTCGATAATAATCCCGAGTACTGCAAATATGATGGTTTTTAAAATCACCACAAATTGCTCATGGAGTGCCAAATGCCAAAACAAGGTCGGCCTGTCAGGGTGGATGTCCATTCCTTCATCCGCCCGGGGAGGCGGAGATGCGACTATAACATCCACCGTAGCGAACAATAAAACAAAGAAAGACAGAAAAGTGTACTATTCTGTGATAGCGGGCGATTCTGCCATTGTGAAAACAGTTGTAATCGTACAACCCCAGGTAGCAGCCAATTAATCTTTACTATAAAAACTAACCTTATGAAATATAGATATATTATAATGATGGGGTGCCTTTTTATACTGAACAGTATAATCTGTGCACAAACAACGAAAATCACCGGTGTAGTTGTTGATGAAAGCGGTGAACCGTTACCGGGTGTAAATGTCGTTATAAAAGAGAATCACGGGACAGGTACAATCACAGACCTCGACGGAAATTTTAGCATAGAAGCCGATGCGAAACAGTCATTGGAGTTTACCTATCTCGGATATCAGAAACAGACAGTGCCTGCCACCAAAGGTAAGAAGATGAAAGTGGTGTTGCGTGAAGATTCACAGATGTTAAACGAAGTAGTCATTGTAGGATTCGGTACCCAGAAAAAAGCGAATCTGACGGGAGCCGTTAAAAGTGTAGATACCAAAGTACTTGCTTCACGCCCTATCACCAGTGTTGCAGACGGTCTTCAGGGAGCAGTAGCCGGACTGAATATCACCAACGATATGGGTGGTGCACCCGGTCAGAAAATGGAGATCAACATCCGTGGAGTGGGGTTGGAAGACATAGACCAGGACGGAACCGGCAGCAAGGCTTCCCCGCTTGTGCTGATTGACGGCATGGAAGGAGACTTGTCTACCCTGAACCCTAATGATGTTGAAAATATCACCATCTTGAAGGATGCCGCAGCAGCAGCCATTTACGGTTCGCGCGCTCCCTATGGTGTGATTCTTGTCACTTTGAAGAAGGGTGACAGAGGATTCAATATCTCTTATTCGGGAAACGTACGCATATCCCAGCCTATCAATACCCCCAACATGGTCAATTCTTACGAATACGCCTTGGCTGTAAATGACGCTTTTACGAATGCAGGAGGCAATAGTCAGATCAATACCAATAAAATCCTCGCCTTAATGAATGGTACCAGCCTTCCCGATGTTCCTTACTTGCAATACGGCATCGAACCGGGAAAACCCAATGAAGAAACCGGTGAAGTGTGGTGGATAGGCGACCAACAATGCTGGGCCAATACAAACTGGTATGATGTACAC
>ENA-OWOU01001240-OWOU01001240.1-gut-metagenome-genome-assembly--contig:-NODE-1240-length-11185-cov-3.962640_pt1 | contig 11185 bp, 5 predicted proteins | sample MGYA00248248_ERZ651801 | MGnify/ENA primary metagenome ERZ651801 (study PRJEB26908, sample SAMEA4031710) | gut metagenome | biome: gut; feature: normal infant; material: stool | place: China | collected 2015... | reverse complement strand
AAAAACACTTGGACTCCGTCAGGGTGGTGTGGAAGTAGTATCCTGTCCTACCTGTGGACGAACACAGATCAATCTGATTCAGCTGGCCAATCAGGTAGAAAATATGGTTGCTGACATTCCTCTTGACATTAAAGTTGCCGTTATGGGATGTGTTGTTAATGGCCCGGGAGAAGCAAAAGAGGCAGATATCGGAATCGCCGGGGGAATCGGAGAAGGACTTATTATCAAACATGGCGAAGTATTCAAAAAAGTGCCGGAGTCAGAACTTTTAGAGGCACTCCGCTATGAACTGTTACATTGGAATGAATAATTATGGCAAAACTATTTTTTGATGTCTTTCCGACACTGGATGTGTCCGGGGATATGAAGAAAATTTTATCTGAGATGGAAGTTACCAAGGTAGGGATGAATCATGAGAGAGATCATATCCGTGTCTATCTTTTGGGCAGTCATCTTATACATAAAAATAACATTACGCAGTTAGAAAAATCCATTGAGGAGCAGATATTTAAGGGAAAACGGATGAATGTCCGTATTATCGAAAAGTATCAGCTCTCCGAGCAGTATACCGCCCGCACGCTGATGGATATGTATAAGGACAGTATTTTAGAAGAGTTAAAAGCCTACAGTCTGATGGAATACAATCTGCTCCGTGCCTCCAAAATGGAATTTACGGATGACAGTCATCTGCATCTTGTGATGGAAAATACGATCATTGCACAGACACGCTCCCATGAAATTGTGGAATTTTTAGAGAAAATCGTGTGTGAGCGCTGTGGCATGAACCTGATTGTTGACCTCGACTTTGAGGAGCCAAAGGAGAGCAAATACAAGAAAAACAGTGATCTTCAGATTCAGTTTGAAATCAAAAACATATTAAAAAATATCAATTTGAAGGATGAGGACGGAGAGACAGTTGCAGTTGCTTCAGATGCCAATGAAAAAAGTGCAGTTTCCGGTCAGACTACAACATCTGGAGACAGTGGTTCTACAGGTGGTGGAAACGCCGTAAAACCTGCAAAAAACGATGCAAAATCTGCAAATGGTGCAGGAAATACTGCAAAAAAACCATACGACGGACCGCGGAAAGAGTTTAAAAAACGTTATGATGGTGGTGGCTTTGGCGGAGGTAAAAAATCCGATAATCCGGATGTAATTTACGGTCGTGATATTGAGGATGGAGAAACCATCCCATTGGAGAAAATCGTGGGTGAGATGGGTGAAGTTACCATCCGCTGTCAGGTCATGACGGTTGAGACGAGGGAGATCCGTAACGAAAAGACAATCATTATCATGTCGGTCACAGATTTTACGGATTCCATTGTCCTGAAAATATTTACAAGAAATGAAGACAGGGATGAGCTTCTTGGCAATCTGAAAAAAGGGGCATTCTTAAAAATCAAAGGTGTCACGACAATCGATAAGTTTGACAGTGAATTAACAATCGGTTCGATCGTTGGAATTAAGAAGATTGCAGACTTTACGACCACCCGTATGGACACCAGTCCGGAGAAGCGTGTGGAATTGCACTGTCATACAAAGATGAGTGATATGGATGGTGTGTCCGAGTGTAAAGACATCGTAAAGCGTGCCATGAAATGGGGACATAAGGCGATTGCGATCACCGACCACGGCGATGTACAGGCATTCCCGGATGCAAACCATGCACTGAGTCCGGATGACGATTTTAAGGTTATCTACGGTGTGGAAGCGTATCTGGTGGACGACTTGAAGGATATTATCACAGATTCGAAAGGACAGAGCCTCGATGAAACCTTTGTGGTGTTCGACTTGGAGATGACCGGTTTCAGCCCAGATAAGAATAAGATTATTGAGATCGGTGCAGTGAAAGTAGTCGGTGGTGTCATTACAGACCGCTTTTCGACATTTGTAAACCCGGAAGTGCCAATTCCATTCCGAATCGAGGAATTGACCTCAATTAAGGATGATATGGTCATTGATGCACCGAAGATTGAGGAGATTCTGCCGGAATTTATGAAGTTCTGCGATGGTGCGATCATGGTTGCCCACAATGCGGAATTTGATATGAGTTTTATTAAGAAAAACTGCAAGGATCAGGGGATAGAGAGAGAGTTTACGATCATAGATACAGTGGCTCTTGCCAGAATTCTGCTGCCGAACCTGAATCGTTTTAAACTCGATACCGTTGCAAAGGCATTGAATGTCTCACTGGAAAACCATCATCGTGCAGTTGACGATGCTGCCTGTACAGCAGAAATTTTTGTGAAATTTATTGAGATGTTAAAAGAACGCGGTATGGAAAATCTCGATGATGTGAACCATATGGTTTCCACCTCGCCGGAAACGGTCATGAAAATGCCAACTTACCATGCGATCATTCTGGCGACAAATGACATTGGACGTATCAATCTGTATCGACTGGTTTCACTTTCACACCTCACGTATTATAATAAGAGGCCACGTGTGCCAAAAAGTGAATTTGTCAAATACAGAGAGGGACTTCTTTTAGGCTCTGCCTGTGAAGCTGGAGAATTATACCGTGCGATTGTGGGCGGAAGACCGCAGGAAGAGATCATAAGACTTGTAAAGTTCTATGACTATCTGGAGATACAGCCGCTTGGAAACAACGAATTCATGCTCCGCAGTGATAAAGAGCCAGTCAACACGATAGAAGAACTTCAGGATATTAACCGCAGGATCTGCAGACTGGGGGAGGAATTTAACAAACTTGTCGTGGCAACCTGTGACGTACATTTTCTGGATCCGGAAGATGAAATCTACCGCCGTATTATTATGGCAGGAAAGGGATTTAAGGATGCTGATGAGCAGGCTCCGTTATATCTCCGCACAACGGAGGAAATGTTAAAGGAATTCGAATATCTTGGAAGTACCAAAGCAGAAGAAGTTGTCATTACAAATCCGAACAAGATTGCGGATATGTGTGAGAAGATTGCACCGGTAAGACCGGATAAGTGTCCGCCGTTTATCGAGAATTCGGATCAGATGCTCCGTGATATCTGCTATAACAAGGCGCACAGCATGTATGGTGAAGAACTGCCTCCGATCGTAAAGGAGCGGCTTGACCGAGAATTAAATTCGATTATTTCCAATGGATATGCGGTAATGTATATTATCGCACAGAAGCTTGTATGGAAGTCGAACGAGGATGGTTACCTTGTAGGTTCCCGTGGTTCGGTAGGTTCCTCTTTTGCAGCGACCATGTCCGGTATCACGGAGGTAAATCCATTGCAGGCGCATTACCGTTGCGAATATTGCAAATACAGCGATTTTGATTCACCGGAAGTCAAGGCATTTTCCGGAAGAAGTGGTTGTGATATGCCGGATAAGATTTGTCCGGTGTGTGGCAAAAAGCTGGTAAAAGATGGATTTGATATTCCATTTGAGACCTTCCTTGGATTCAAGGGAAATAAAGAGCCGGATATCGACTTAAACTTTTCCGGTGAGTATCAGAGTAAAGCCCATGCTTACTGTGAGGTTATTTTCGGTTACGGACAGACGTTCCGTGCCGGAACGATTGGTACACTTGCGGATAAGACTGCATTTGGATATATCAAAAATTATTATGAAGAGCGCGGAATTCACAAGAGAAACTGTGAGATTGACCGTATTGTACAGGGATGTGTCGGCGTCCGGAGAACGACCGGACAGCATCCGGGAGGTATCGTTGTTCTTCCGGTGGGCGAGGAGATTAATACGTTTACTCCGGTACAGCATCCGGCAAACGATATGACGACTGCAACGGTTACGACTCATTTTGATTACCATTCCATCGACCATAACTTATTAAAACTGGACATTCTCGGACACGATGATCCGACCATGATTCGTATGTTACAGGACTTGACAGGACTTGATCCACAGACGATCCCTTTGGACGATCAGACAGTCATGTCGCTGTTTATGAATACCTCTGCATTGGGAGTAGAACCGGAAGACATCAACGGTATTCCCCTGGGATGTTTAGGAATCCCGGAGTTTGGAACAGATTTTGCGATGCAGATGGTTATTGATGCGAAACCGACCGAATTTTCGGATCTGATCCGAATTTCAGGACTTTCGCATGGTACGGATGTGTGGTTGGGAAATGCACAGACTTTAATTGAGCAGGGGATTGCAACGATTTCTACTGCAATCTGTACTCGTGATGATATTATGATTTATCTGATCAGTATGGGACTTGACAGTGAGCAGTCCTTTACCATTATGGAGTCTGTTCGAAAAGGTAAGGGATTAAAGGAAGAATGGAAGGAAGAGATGCGGGCACATAATGTACCGGAATGGTATATTGATTCGTGTTTAAAGATTAAGTATATGTTCCCAAAGGCGCACGCGGCTGCCTACGTTATGATGGCATGGCGTATCGCATACTGCAAAGTTTTTTACCCGCTTGCCTATTATGCAGCATATTTTTCCATTCGTGCGACAGGTTTCAACTATGAGATCATGTGTCAGGGAAAAGAGCGTCTGGAATATTTTTATAAGGATTACACAAGAAGAAAAGACTCTCTTTCCAAAAAAGAGCAGGATGTCTACCGTGATATGCGGATCGTGCAGGAGATGTATGCGAGAGGTTTTGATTTTACGCCAATTGATATTTACCGTGCATTGCCGGACCGTTTCCAGATCATCGACGGAAAGCTTATGCCGGCGTTAAATACCATTGAAGGTATGGGTGACAATGCTGCAATTGCGGTTGCGGAGGCAGCAAAAGACGGAAAATTCTTATCCAAAGATGATTTCCGCCAGAGAACCAAGGTGACGAAATCTACCATTGATCTTATGGCAGATCTTGGACTGCTGGGCGATATGCCGGAGTCCAATCAGTTGTCGTTATTTGATTTTGCATAAATATTTGTTTTGCGGGATAAAGAAACGCCAGGAAAAAATGAAGTTTCCTGACGTTTCTTTTTTTGTAAAAAATTGCATTGTAACAACGCCTGCTTACGGATTGAAAATCTGTACATTGCCCGGGGCAGCAACAGATGTATAATAAGGGGTTTTGGTCGTAAAATCTTTAAAATAGACATAAGTGGAAGTTACATTAATGGCAGTGTAGTTGCCTTCTTTTAATTCCTGATAATTGCTTCCATCTGTATTAATACAACAGATGGCCGGATTTGTCTTATCATTTTTCTGAAAAAAGATTTTATCGCCTGTGACATTATAGCAGTCGACACGACAGTCCGTGACCAGCGTTTTTTCACCATTTGTCAGATCGACTTTGGCAATGCGGTAATCGTTTTCACAGTCCATAAAATAAAGATTGTTTCCGTCTTTCACCGGCATCCAGCAGTTCCCCTCATAGATGACTTTTGCGTGGTCATTGGAAGTGTCCATCTCATAGATATTATGATTGTCTGTCAGTCCGTTATAATAAATATATTGTCCATCGGTACTTGCGGTAAAGTAGGACTGTTTTTCTACCTGCTCTTTTTCCTTGCCATCAATTTTGACTTTGTACAGCGTGGTTGCATCAGTGGTATCATAATGCAGATAGTACAGATAATTTCCAACCAGGGAAGCATACATACACGGATCATCATCTAAAATTTCAGGTTTTCCTTTTCCGTCAATGTCCAGCCGGCATAAGCTGTTGGTATTGACCGGGAGGAAGGAAAACGAATCAGCGCTTTTTCCCTTAAGTTTACAGTAATAAATGTAGTGGTCATCCACGTTGATGTAGCTGACACTCTGATCCTCTAACTTTTTGATGTTTGTGCCGTCCGGGTTCATGGAGTACAGACAGTAGTTGTCGGCAGGGTTGGCAAAGTAGACAATACCATCTTTTTCACAGAAATATCCTTCGTTATACAGATTTCCCGCAGTGTTGCCGTTGACATAACCGTCATTATACCGAATGCGGTTTAGGTACCGGTAGAGGAAAACACACCCGGCAGCAAGAAGGATCACCAACACAAAAAGCAGCCATTTCCAAATTTTTTTCATAAGTAAATCACCTCTTTGATTTATAATCTTTATCTATAAAAAGTATAGCATTTCTGTATACCATGACGCAAGTGTTCTCTTGCAAGCAAACTGTGAATGTAATATATTATAAATAATAAATGGAAAGGCTTGGATTTTTTATGAGAGATTTATTGGAACTAAGAGATGAGATTGATCAGATCGACAGTCAGATCGTGGATCTGTATGAACGCAGAATGGCAATTTCAGAGGAAGTTGCTGAATATAAAATTGCTGTGGGAAAGAAAGTATTTGACAAGCAGCGTGAGGTTTCCAAGTTGGAAACATTGAGCAGAAAAGGAACTACGCCATTTTTAAAACATGGTATCCGTGAACTGTTCGAGCAGATCATGTCCATGAGCCGGAAGCGTCAGTATCAGCTTCTGACAGAACATGGTCAGACGGAAAAAACCGATTTTAAAGAAGTAGATCATCTGAATTACAAAAATGCTAAAATCGTATTTCAGGGAACGGAAGGCGCATATTCACAGCTTGCGCTGAATGAGTATTTCGGGGAGAATGCAGACAGTTATCATGTGGATACGTGGCGGGATGCGATGGAAGCCATCCAAAACGGAGAGGCCGATTACGCTGTATTCCCAATTGAGAATTCATCTGCCGGAATCGTTTCCGAGAACTATGATCTTATGGTGGAATACAATAATTATATCGTGGGCGAGCAGATCATCCGTATCGACCATGCACTTTTGGGCCTGCCGGAAGCAGACATGGACGATATCACCGACATTTATTCCCACCCACAGGCGCTGATGCAGTGCTCGAAATACCTTGAGAGCCACAGAGACTGGGAAAAGCACAGTCTGAAAAATACTGCGATGTCCGCCCAGAAGATCAAAGAAGATGGAAAAAAGAACAAGGCAGCGATCGCAAGCACCCTGACTGCGGATATTTATGGTCTGAAAGTGCTCGACGAGGCGATCCAGAACAATAAAAATAATTACACAAAGTTTATCATTGTGGCGAACAAGAAGATTTTTGAATCGAGAGCCAATAAGATCAGTATCTCTTTTGAAGTTCCTCATGAGAGCGGTTCGCTGTACCATAAGCTGTCCCATTTTATCTATAACGGAATCAACATGAACAAGATCGAGTCCAGACCGGTGCAGGGAAAAGCGTGGGAGTACCGTTTCTTTGTTGACATTGAGGGAAATCTCAATGATGCAGCTGTACAGAATGCGCTGCGGGGGCTGACAGAAGAGACGATCCGTTTGAAAATACTTGGCAATTATGTAAGTGCAGAAGGGAATGAATAAACTGATGAAAAGTCCAAAAAATTTGATTTTATATAAAGATTTTGAAAATGGAAAATTATTTTATAACATGACCTGGATCATGGAGAATTATGAAAATGAATATTATAATAAAGAGGATGTGGAGTCTCTACTGTATGAGAGTTTGAACCAGTTAATGGAACTGGCAGTGAGTCATGGCTTTGAGGGGAATCTGTGGCACAGTTTTCTGGCATTTCTTCTTGTAAATAATGAGAATGCTTACAGCAAAGCCTGTGAGATCCGCGGAAAAGTGGAGGGCTCTGTCAATCAGATCATATTGCATGACTTTGAGATCATCAAATCGCTGTTTGATTTTGATTTTGGAAAACTTGCCTCTTATTTTGAGATGGACTGTATGGATGCCATCATTGATTATCAGAGCATGACAGGGAGCGGAAAGATTTTTAATAAGAGGATCAAGGAGCGCATCAATGAGTTGAAGTTAAATCTGGAAGCTTCCACAGATGTGTCCGGATTTAAAGATGCAGTGACGGCATTTTATAAAGATTTTGGCGTTGGCAAACTAGGACTTCACAAGGCATTCCGCATTCAGCACAGGGAAAAGGGAGATGTGGAGATCGTGCCGATCACAAATATTGCCCATGTGAAATTAGACGATCTGGTCGGCTATGAGCTTGCAAAACAGAAACTCATCGACAATACAGAAGCATTTGTCAACGGAAAGCAGGCAAATAACTGCCTGTTATATGGGGATGCCGGAACCGGAAAATCCACCAGTATCAAAGCCATTGCAAACCAGTACTATGACAGAGGCTTACGTCTAATCGAAGTGTACAAGCACCAGTTCTGTGATCTGAATGATGTCATCGCACAGATCAAAAACCGCAATTACAAGTTCATTATTTACATGGACGATCTCTCTTTTGAAGAGTTTGAGATCGAATATAAATATCTGAAGGCAGTGATCGAGGGCGGTCTTGAGAAAAAACCGGATAACGTACTGATCTATGCAACCTCCAACAGACGCCACCTGATCCGTGAAACATTTTCGGATAAAGAGGAAGTGCGTGAGGATATGCATACTTCCGATACTGTACAGGAAAAACTATCCCTGTATGCAAGATTTGGTGTTTCCATTTATTTTGGCGCACCGAACAAGAAGGAATTCCAGAATATTGTCAAAGTACTTGCAGAAAAATACCAGGTTTCCATGGATGAGGACACTTTGCTTGCTGAGGCCAATAAATGGGAGCTTTCCCACGGCGGATTATCCGGCAGGACGGCACAGCAATTTATCAACTATTTACTTGGAAAAGAATAAAAAATTGGTATAATAGAGATATACAAAAGAAATGAGGAGGCAGACATCTGGTGATTCATACATTCGCAGCAATTTATATTGGTTCTTATGAAGTAAGTATTAAAATATTTGAGATTTCAGGAAAGAAGAAAATACGTGACATTGATTATATCCGGAGCAGGATTGAGCTCGGAAGAGATGCATATTCCAAGGGAAGTATCGGATATGAACTTGTGGAGGCGCTGTGTGATACGCTTGCCGAGTACAAAAAGATCATGGACGGCTACCGGGTGGACAGTTACGAAGCGTATGCTGCCGCAGCCTTGAGAAACGCTGAAAATGAACTTTTTATCTTAGACCAGATCCGCATCCGGACAGGACTTCTCGTAAAAGTTTTAAGTAACTCTGAGCATCGCTTTATCAGTTATAAATCGGTTGCCATGCGGGAAGATTTTGAGCGTATGATCCAGAAAGGTGCAGCAGTTGTGGATGCCGGAGGCGGCGGTATGCAGATCACGGTATTCTCAAAGGGAAAAGTAGTCACAACACAGCATCTGGCACTCGGCACCATGCGTATGCGGGAGCAGCTTGCAAGAAAAAGTAATAATCTGGCACAGTATGAACTTCAGGTAGAAGAACTTGTTGACAAGGAACTTGAAGTTTTTAAAGCTATGTATCTTCAGGAGACGAAGATCAAATACCTGATCATCATCGGTGATTATATATCAGAGATCAGCAGAAAAGTAGAAAAAAACAAGGAAGATAATACCATAGAGGCAGCAAAGTTCTTAAAGTACATCAGAAAGCTGGATGAGAAGACATTAGAGGAAATCTCAGAGGAATTGAACCTTTCGAATGAGAGTGATGCGCTTGTCATTCCATATATGATGATCTTTAAATGCATGGCGGAGAGCATCGGCGCAGAGAGTCTCTGGGCACCGGGAACAAATGTCAGCGATGGTATCGCATTCCACTATGCACAGAAGAATAATATGATTCGGGTGGAACATGATTTTGAGGCGGATGTCTTATCTGCCGCAAGAAATCTTTCCGAGCGTTACATGAGTTACACCCCACATATTGATGCACTGACGCAGATGGCAACCCTTATTTTTGATACGATGAAAAAAGTACATGGACTTGGCAGAAGAGAACGGCTGCTTTTGCAGGTGGCTGCCATTTTACATGACTGCGGAAAATATATCAGTTTTGCCAACGGTCCGTCCTGCTCCTATGACATTATTATGGCTTCCGAGATTATCGGACTGACACACAAAGAGCGTGAGATCATTGCAAACACAGTATTATATAATACATGGCCGCTTCCTGACTATGAAGATCTCGCAGATAAACTGGATCATGACAGTTATCTGACCGTTGCAAAACTTTCTGCAATCCTTCGTGTATCCAATGCAATGGACCGGAGCCACAAGCAGAAGTTTAAGAATGTGAAGGCGGCGGTCAAGGGAAGAGAGCTTGTGATCACAATTGAGACAATGGATGATATTGCTTTGGAAAAAGCACTGTTTGATGCCAAAACGGCATACTTTGAAAATGTATTCAGTATAAAGCCGGTGATCAAAGAAAAGAGAGTCTACGGCTGACAGACAACCAATGGAAAGGCTAGGTTTATCTTATGGAGAAAGAACAGGATTTTAAAAAACCGGAATATTATGAAAACAGGGAATTGAGCTGGCTGAAATTTAATCACCGTGTATTAAACGAGGCGAGAGATAAATCCATTCCGCTTCTGGAACGATTAAAGTTTGTCAGTATCACTTCGTCCAATCTGGACGAATTTTTCATGGTGCGTGTCGCATCCCTGAAGGATATGGTACACGCCAATTATAAGAAAAAAGACATTGCCGGAATGTCAGCATCAGAACAGTTAGAGAAGATCAATGAGCGTACAAGAGAGCTTGTCACACTTCAGTACAATACCTATAACCGTTCTCTTGTACCGCTTATGCACCAGCATGGGATCGTTGTGATAGATGCGTTTGAAGATCTGAGTGAGTCACAGGCTGCGTTTGTGGATCGATATTTTGAAGACAATGTATATCCGGTACTCACCCCGATGGCAGTGGATGCCTCAAGACCGTTTCCGCTGATCCGGAACAAGACATTGAACATTGCAGCACTTCTTTCCAAGAAAAAAGGAAAAGCAGAAAAAGAGGAAATTGAATTTGCAACCGTTCAGGTTCCAAGCGTGTTGCCACGCCTGGTACATATCCCTTCGGAAGATGGAAATGAAAAGACCTTCATTTTATTGGAGCAGGTCATTGAGCGGAATATTGATAAACTGTTTTTAAACTACGATGTACTCTGCGCATATCCTTACCGTGTTATGCGAAATGCTGATCTGTCGATTGATGAGGATGAAGCGGCGGACCTGCTAAAAGAGATTCAGAAACAGTTAAAAATGCGTCAGTGGGGCGAGGTTATCCGTCTGGAAGTGGAGGATGGCATTGACAAAAAGCTGTTAAACTTCTTAAAAGATGAATTAAAAGTGGCAGAACAGGATATTTTCCAGATCAACGGACCAATTGATTTCACATTCCTGATGAAAATGTATGGATTAGAAGGCTGTGACGATCTGCGGAATGAGCCTTACACGCCACAGCGCGTGCCGGAGATCGTACCGGGGGAAAATATTTTTGATGAA
>ENA-OWOU01001237-OWOU01001237.1-gut-metagenome-genome-assembly--contig:-NODE-1237-length-11200-cov-3.282568_pt1 | contig 11200 bp, 9 predicted proteins | sample MGYA00248248_ERZ651801 | MGnify/ENA primary metagenome ERZ651801 (study PRJEB26908, sample SAMEA4031710) | gut metagenome | biome: gut; feature: normal infant; material: stool | place: China | collected 2015... | reverse complement strand
ATTAGATTATACACCGCCAAATCCAAAAAATCATTAAGCATTATTGCTGTAAAATATGAAATTATTGCTTTTTATAAAGAAGTCAATGTTTTTTCGTCTGCCGACGCTGAACCTCAATCTTGATCTGCGATCCATTCAATTTGTACCGTTCTGCAATATTTCATATACTTCAAATAACATTTCTGCCGCCACAATCATACTTAAAAATTTCTTTGACATTTTATTTACCTCTGAAATATATTTTATATGTATATCCTACAATATTTTTTTTGTGGAAATCATTCAACACATCTAACAATAAAATTTATTTTTTAGACATATTGACTTTTTTAATACACAATGATAAAATCATCAATGTTAGATTGAATATGACGCCTTTGCCATCGCTTTCTCTTTGTTTATTTGTTGAACTTATTATAGCAGTTGAGAGCATTATGTTATAGTACACTATGCACAAAAACCGACATTTTATTTAAACATTTCATACAATGATAAATATTTTATCATCGACGGTACATTTCTTTTTGGATACACATTGGTAATAGTTCGCATATAATAATTTTCTCACATTTTGTCGTATAATTCAATCTAAATCATTTATATGTTCACTTTTATAAAAAAATAACCGTAGCATAAGCTACGGTTATCTGCTTTAAATTATTACTTTGAAGCCAAGAAGTCATTAATCTTCTTTACAAGTTCGTCAGCATCAACGCCGTGAACCATGCAAGCTTCCTCAAGTGATTCGCCCTGTGATGCCGGGCAGCCAAGGCAGTGCATTCCGATACCCATTAGTATTGGAGCGATTTCTTCATCTATGCTTAAAGCCTCACCGATTAGAGTCTTTTTTGTTACTTGTGCCATTATTGTTTCCTCCTTTTTATATATTAAAACATTCTTCAAATTCTTTACCGTCAATAGTTTCCTTTTCAAGAAGTTTTTCAGCCACTCGTGTAAGTACAGCCATATTTTCAGTAAGAATTTGTTCAGTTTTCCGGTATTGTAAAGTCATTATATGCTTTACTTCCGCGTCAATATCTGCGGCTGTTTTTTCGGAATATGCTTTTGAATGTGCAAAATCACGTCCGATAAACACTTCGCCGCCGTCATCATACGATACAGGGCCGATTGCCTCTGACATACCGTATTTTGTAACCATTTGACGTGCTATGTCAGTTGCACGCTGAATGTCACTTGACGCGCCTGTGCTGATGTCGTCCATTGTAAGTTCTTCGGCTACTCTGCCGCCAAGCATTACAATTATTCTGTCCAACATTTCATTTTTTGATGTGTACATTTTATCTTCATCATGCACATACATCGTATATCCGCCTGCTCTGCCACGCGGTATTATTGACACCTTATGAATATGCGATGTTTTATCAACAAGTTTTGCCAAAACTGCATGACCTGCCTCGTGAAATGCCGTAAGTTTCTTTTCTTTTTCGGTAATAATTCTCGAACGTTTTTCCGTTCCCATCATTACTTTTAAGTTTGCGTCCTCAATATCTTTTCTTGTTATTTCAAGATGGTTTCGTCTTGCCGCAAAAATAGCGGACTCATTCATCAAGTTTTCAAGGTCTGCACCCGAATAACCTGCTGTTGCTTTTGCGATTTCTTCCAAGTCAACGTCATTTGCCAAAGGTTTTTTAGCCGAATGAACTTTTAGAATAGCCTCTCTGCCCTTTACGTCAGGAACGTCAACGACAATCTGTCTGTCAAAACGTCCCGGTCTTAAAAGTGCGGGATCAAGTATATCCGGACGGTTTGTAGCCGCCATCATTATAACGCCTTCATTTTCGCCAAATCCGTCCATTTCAACAAGCAACTGATTTAAAGTCTGTTCTCTTTCATCGTGACCGCCGCCCATACCGGCTCCTCTTTTTCTGCCGACTGCGTCTATTTCATCTATAAACACAATACACGGTCTGTTTTTCTTTGCCTGTTCAAACAAATCTCTCACTCGCGATGCACCTACACCGACATAAAGTTCAACGAAATCCGAACCGCTTATAGAGAAAAACGGAACTTTCGCCTCGCCGGCAACCGCCTTTGCAAGAAGTGTTTTACCCGTACCCGGCGAGCCGACAAGAAGTACACCCTTAGGTATTCTCGCACCAAGGCTTACAAACTTTTGAGGATTTTTCAAAAACTCGACTATTTCCGCAAGTTCGGCTTTTTCCTCATCAGCTCCCGCAACATCTTTAAATGTCACGTTCTTGGTGTTCTCATTAAGTCTTGCTCTGCTCTTTGTAAAATTGGTTGCACCCGAACCGCCTTTTCGCAAAAATCCGAAAAAGAACACACATATAAATACAATTATCAAAATTATATTTGTAACCGCCGTCCATGAAATCTTGGTTTCATAAGCCTCTTGCTTTAAAGTGCCTTTATCCATTTGGTCGTTCATTTCTTTTCCGACATCTGCCTGCAACGTGTCAAGTGACGGAATTTTCACCTTTGCTTTGTCACCGTTTGTAAGTGTCACCGTTACGGTATTTCCCGACACAAGCATCGAACTTACCTGTTCGGACTTTATACTGTTGACCAAATCAGAGTAAACCATTTTGGTCTGCGATGCACCGAATCCGACTGCGAACATATAAATCAGATACGCAACTACAAGCATTGCCACCCATACTCCGAGTCCTTTAAATCTTTTCTGCAACTGACTACCTCCTTAATTATCGTAAAATTCTATTTTTATACCTTTATCCTTGAAAGCAAAACGTTTGTCTATTCTGTTGCCGACTGCAGCAATTTCGCCGTTTATCTCAATTATCGGCACACTGTTTCGTTTATCTTTAGGAATTTTTTTATCTATAAAATATTCCTTTAATTTCTTCGTACCGTTCATACCCATAGGCTGAAATTTATCACCGTTTCGCCTGTTGCGTACAATGATTTTATCAGTCTTGTCACACGAAAGATATATTGCACCGTCTTTATTTCGCATATCCGTTTCAGATACCGAAATTTTTTTGTCAAGTTCCGAAATAAAAACTGTTTCACCGATATTAATACTGACTTCAAACGGCTGTGTTTCTTCTTTTTTGTGTTCAAGTATTATTTTGCCGTACTCGTTTTTTGCAACAATACCGTACGGCAAATTTATTTGTCTGCCGCTTGATTTATCGGCAAGCGACAATATATCAGCAACATATGTTGACGAAATATCGTTAAGACCGTTATAAATATCTCTTAACATCAACCTTAAAACACGTCTTTTTATCGCAATATCCGTCTTATTCAAATCTTCAATATTAACAGCACAATTTCTGATGTGCTTTTTATAAAAATCTTCCGCAATACCGTCAAGATAATCACTGTCATCTTTTATCAAGCAAGCATTTTCCGTAACGGTTTTAATAAAACTCGTGTTAAATTCCTTTTGAATATATGGAAGTAATGTGTGACGTATTTTATTGCGTGTGTAATTTTCTGTCAAATTTGTACTGTCTGTCATATATTCAAGTCCGTTATCACTGCAATATTTTTCGATTTCATCTCGTGAAACATTCAATATCGGACGAATTATATTTCCGCGGACATACGGTATTCCGCAAAGTCCGTTTGTCGTACTGCCACGCATAAAATTCATAAGCAAAGTTTCGGCATTGTCATTTCTGTTATGCGCCGTTGCAACTTTGTTTATATCGTATTTTTCGCACAATTTATTAAAGAAATTATATCTCACATTTCTGCCGGCTGTTTCTTCCGACACATTTGTATCTTTTGCAATTTGGGGTATATCTGCATTTAACACAAAACATTCAATGCCCAATTTTTTTGAAAAGTTTTCGGCAAAAAGTTCATCTCTCTTTGCCTCCTCGCCTCTTATGCCGTGATTAATATGAGCCGTATATAATTTTATGTCAAATTCATCTTTCAGCGACCAAAGTGCGTGAGTAAGACACACCGAATCCGCACCGCCAGAAAGACCGACCAGCACGCTGTCGCCGTTATTCAATAAATTATATTCACGCAAGGTCTTTTTAATAATATCTAAAACCATTATTCTTCCTTCAATGCAAATTCAACATTAGAAAACTTAGTATATTCACCTTTCCAACCAAGTTTAAACATACCGGTTTCACCACTTCTGTTTTTTGCGACAATACATTCAGCCAAATTTTTATCCTCGGTATCGGGATTATAATATTCGTCACGATACAAAAACATAACCATATCGGCGTCCTGCTCGATAGCACCAGATTCACGCAAGTCCGAAAGCATGGGACGCTTATCGCTTCTCGATTCAGCCGCACGCGAAAGCTGTGAAAGTGCAATGACAGGAATATTAAGTTCCTTTGCAAGAATTTTTAACGAACGCGAAATTTCGGCAATTTCATTTTGTCTGCTCTCTGTTCTTCCGCTCGACTGCATTAACTGCAAATAGTCGATTACAATAAGTTCAAGATTTTTTGTCTGCTTTAATCGTCTGCATTTTGCACGGATTTCCGATACCGTTATTGACGCAGTATCGTCTATATACATCGGTGCAGTTGCAACTCTGTTTACTATTGCACCGATTTTTTCCCAATCTTCGCCTGTTATATCACCTGTTCTGATTTTATTTGAATTAACAAGTGCCTGGCTGCATATAATACGGTTTACAATCTGTTCTTTCGGCATTTCGAGGTTGAATATCGCAACGGTTTTTTTATCGGTAATACTGACGTGTTCCGCTATATTTACCGCAAAACTTGACTTACCCATACCCGGACGTCCGGCGATAAGAATAAGTTCGCCGCCATGAAAACCGCCCGTACGTCTGTTAAGTTCATCAAAGCCTGTCGGCAAACCCGTTATACCGCTTTGATTTAAAGAGTTTTCAACAAGTTCCTGATAACTGCCCATAAATATCTCACTTATAGGTAGTATATCGCTCTTGTTGTTTGATGATGTAACGTCAAAAATAAGCTGTTCGGCTTGGTCGACTATTCTTTCGACTTTATCGTTCTGACCGTAAGCCATATCGGAAATATCGCCTGCACTTTTAATAAGTGTTCTCAAAACTGCCTTTTCCTTAATTATTTGCGAATAATACGTCACGTGCCTTGTTGTCGGCACATTCGTTGCCGCATTTCTCAAATAAGCGATACCTCCGACAGCCTCAAGTTTGTCGCTTTGGCTCAACTTATTTGAAACGGTAATAAAATCTATAGCCGCATTTTCGTTAAATAAATCAAGAATTACACTGAATATTTCCTTATTCTGTGGGAAGTAAAAATCAGACGGTCTAAGTATTTCAACCGACTCCGCAACACTGTGCGAATTAGTAAGCGCACTGCCTATTACAGCCAATTCTGCCTCTTGACTATATGGCAATTCTCTGCCCATTACGTCAACAGGATTCGACATTTCTGCCATAAATCCATTACCTCCCCAAAGTTATATCTGTTCTACAACTACGTTTAACTTACCGACAACGCCTGTATAAATTTTTACGTCAACAGTCGTTGTTCCCAATGTCTTTATGCCGTCAGGCATAACAAATTTCTTTTTGTCAAGTTTGATGTGGTGTTGTGAAGTAAGCGCCTCTGCTACGTCTTTTGATGTTACAGATCCGAAAAGTTTACCGTTTTCGCCTGCTTTCGCCTTTAGCACAACCTTGATTTCCTTCATTTTCTCTGCGATTGTATTTGCCTCTTCAAGCTCAACTTTTTTCTTGTATTCAAGAGATTCCTGCTTTCCCTTCATTACGTTTATATTCGACTTTGTAGCCGGTTCGGCAAGACCTCTCGGCAAAAGATAGTTTCTTGCATAACCGTCAGATACATTTACCATCTGACCTTTTTTACCTTGTCCTTTTACATCTCTTGTCAATATAACTTGCATTGTCCTTCCTCCAATTAACTTTCATTATTTGCAACGTAATCAAAGACAGCCTTTTCAACGTCCTCAATTACCATATCTACATTTTTGTCTTTTACTTGTGCACCGGCAACGGTACTGTGTCCGCCGCCACCGAGATACTCCATAATAAGCTGTACATTAATATCACCGAGTGAACGGGCGCTTATACCCACGCCGCCGTCCTGCGCATATACAACTATCGACGCACGAATATCACCTATATTAAGCATTTCATCAGCCGCCTGTGACGCTATCACTCTTATATTGGGATACTTTGTGTAACACTTTGCAACGGCAATTTGTGACACTATAATTTTCGACGTCTTTACAATATCGGCTCTGTGGTCATAGTCCTCTTTATTCACGTTAAACAGCTTTTTGACGTCTGCCGTATTCAGTCCCAAACGTCTTAAATATGAAGCCGCCTCAAATGTTCTGACACCTGTTTTTACTATAAAGTTCTTTGTATCCATCAAGATACCCGTATACAAACACTCCGCCTCAACAGTTGTAAGTGAACTTCCCAAATTCATATATTCCAATAATTCAGTAGACATTTCACAAGTTGACGACGCATACGGTTCGTGATAAATAAGCGAACAAGGATTAATAAAATCAGTCGAACGTCTGTGGTGGTCGATAAGCACAACCTTACTTGCCTTTTCTATAAGTTTCGGGCATGGCAACATTGACGGTCTGTGCGTATCAAGCACAACTATCAATGTATCTGATGTAACGTTTTCGACTGCGTCGTCATTGCTTATAAACATACCTCTGTACTCACTCATTGCACGAAGGTCGTCATACATTTTTTTTATGGCCGGTGAATTGTTGTCATAGACAATATACGGCTTTTTGCCGAGCGTTCTGACTGCTCTCTGCAAGCCTACCGCCGCACCGAAGCAGTCATAGTCCGCACCGGAATGTCCCATAAATATTACTTTGTCGGAATTTTTTATAAAGTCTTTTAATGCAACAGCAATAGCTCTTGTTTTAACTCTTGTACTCTTTTCGTAATCACGAGCCTTACTGCCGTAAAATTTATACTGTGTATCGTCCTTTATGCTGACTTGGTCGCCTCCGCGTCCGAGTGCCATATCAAGTGCATTTCTTGCGTACATATCATTTTCCGACAGACTTCCGCCTACGCCGATACCGATACTGATACTTACCGGAAGTTTCATATCTTCACCGACTTTTCTCACCTTATACAATATATCAAACTTTTTACTGACATACTGTGCAAGATAGCGATGTTCAAAGAACATATAAAATCTGTCGCGGTCGGTTACTTTTAAAAGTGCATTCGATTCGTCTACCCATTCATTGATACATTTTCTTATTTGTGCCAAAATCTGTTGTTGCTCATTATCATTAACACGTTGCAATACATCGTCATAATTATCAATATTGATAATCGCAACATCTGTTTTTTCGTTAACGTATTTTCTCTTTAATTCATATTCAACAGTTCTGTCAATAAGATAAATATATACGGATACCTTGTCCTCATCTTCGGAAATACTTATATTTCTGTTTCTGATTGTATTTGCAATAAGCAAATATCGCTTATCGTCAATTCGTATACGTTTTTCATAGTGTGAGGCTGATTTTAAAATTTCTCCCCACTTTATATCGGATATTGAATTTTCGAGTTTTGTGTCAAAAAGGTCCTTATTAAAAAACAATTCCGAAAATTTGCCGTTGTACCAGCATATGGAACCGTCTATATGCACAACAACGATAGGTATAGGAAAAGAGTCCATAATATTTGCCGAAATCGAATTTGAGCTTTTCGCCATAATTTCAAGAAAATTATTAACACTCTCATTTCTTTTATTTCTTATAAAAATAACCGCACTAAATGCTATTATCCCCGCAATTATCTCTAATATTGCTATAACCTTGCCTTTAATCGCATAACTGAGTACACCGCTTATGATCAAAAGCAGTGCTGATGCAAATGCTATCTTAATGCAAGTCTTAACAACTTGTCCGTAATGTTTTCTCATAAGTCCCTCCAAAGTGCATTGATGCACTGTAAGCCTTAGCGGCTCTTTAAATATTTCTTTAGTTCCGACATATCCGAAAACTCTATCTCAAGTTCGTGTCCGTTTTCTTCACCTATGCCGAGAAGTTCGGAAATTTTTTTATCTATGCTTGCATAACCGATTCCCAACCGTCTTGCAAGTATGTAATCCATAGCAATAACCGTTGCTATTTCATTTGTAACACTCTCATAATCGCCTATTTCGTCATAGTCCGCAAGAGTTCTGTAAAGATGTGCTATCTCCGATAAAATCTCACCTTTTATCATATCAATAGCTTTTAGATTTGTTGAAATGTTCATAATGATGCCTCCAATGATGTAATTAATTTTGTGTAGTCCTATCTAATACTATATTCTACCACAAACTTCATATCAAGTCAACATCATTAAAGAACTTTGCCATAAAGCAACAAAAACACTCTTTATGAGTGTTTTTGTTAGCATACTATATATTTTTCGCAATAAGTTTAGCCATTTCTTTACAGCCCACTTTTTTCATACCGTCTGACATAATATCGGTTGTTCTGAAATTTTGGTCAAGCACCTTATCTACTGCGTCATTTATTGCCTTTGCCTCTTCTACAAGACCGAATGACATTTCAAGCATCATAGCGGCTGAAACAATTGTTGCAATAGGGTTTGCAATATCCATACCTGCAATATCAGGAGCACTGCCGTGAATCGGTTCGTACATACCGCATTTTGTTGCGCCAAGTGACGCTGACGGCAACATACCGATTGAACCTGCAATAGCAATTGAAAGGTCTGAAAGAATATCTCCGAATATATTTGATGTAACGATTACGTCAAATTGTGCCGGATTAATTGCAAGCTGCATAGCTGCATTATCAACATACATATGAGTAAGCTCAACTTCGGGATAGTCTGCCGAAAGCTCAATCATAGTCTTTCTCCAAAGTCTTGAAGATTCAAGTACGTTGGCCTTATCAACAGATACAACTCTCTTATCTCTAAGCATAGCTGTTTCAAATGCAATTTTACCTATTCTCTTGATTTCTTCAACTGAATACTTTTCTGTATCCGACGCCCATGAACCGTCCTCTGCTTTCTTTCTTTCACCGAAGTAAATACCGCCTGTAAGTTCGCGGACAACCATTACGTTAAGTCCTTTTTCAAGCTTTTCGTCTTTAAGCGGTGACGCGTCCTTCAGCTGCGGCTTTAGGATTGACGGACGAAGATTTGAATATAATTCAAGAGCCTTTCTTATGCCCAAAAGTCCTTTTTCAGGTCTGTTTTCAGACGGTTGTGAATCCCACTTCGGACCGCCGACTGCACCTAAAAGCACACTGTCTGATTTTTTACAAATATCAACTGTTTCCTGCGGAAGCGGTACGCCGTACTTATCTATGGCACAACCGCCCATATATACTTCCTGATAATTAAATTTGTGTCCGTACTTTTTGCTTACAGCGTCAAGAACTGTAACAGCACCCGATACGATTTCAGGACCAATTCCGTCACCCGGTATAAGTGCAATATTAAATTCAGCCATTTTATTACATTCCTTTCTTTATGTACTCAACCAAACCGCCTGCATTGATAATGCCCTGCATAAATTCAGGAAATGCAACTGCTTGATAAGTCTTATTCTTTGTCTTGTTTGTGATAACGCCTGTATCGAAATCAACTTCTACTTCATTGCCTTCGTCTATATCCTCTGACGCCTCGGCACATTCAAGAATAGGAAGTCCGATATTGATTGCGTTACGATAGAAAATTCTTGCAAAATCCTTTGCGATTACACATGAAATACCACTTGCTTTTATAGCGATAGGTGCGTGTTCTCTTGATGAACCGCAGCCGAAGTTTGCACCGCCGACCATAATGTCGCCGTCTTTAACTTTATTTACAAATTCTTTATCTATGTCTTCCATACAGTGTGACGCAAGTTCCTTATGGTCTGTTGTGTTAAGGTATCTTGCCGGAATTATTACGTCTGTATCAATGTTATCTCCGTATTTAATAACTTTTCCGTTTGCTTTCATATTAATCCTCCATTCCAAACTCAACTCAAAATCAATTTTAAGTTGTGAAGTTTATTTTTTACATTACTTCTTCAGGTGCTGTTATCTTACCCGTTACAGCACTTGCGGCCGCAACTTCAGGACTTGCAAGATAAACTTCACTGTCAACGTGTCCCATACGTCCGATAAAGTTTCTGTTTGTTGTAGAAACACATCTTTCGCCTTCTGCCAAAATACCCATATGACCGCCAAGACACGGTCCGCAAGTAGGTGCGGAAATTACACAGCCTGCCTCAACAAGTGTCGATAATGTACCGTCTTTTAATGCTTCAAGGTAAATTGCCTGTGTTGCAGGGAATACGATAACTCTTATCCCCTTTTTAACGTGCTTACCCTTTAGAATTTCAGCCGCATGACGTAAATCCGAAATACGTCCGTTTGTACATGAACCTATTACAACCTGGTCAATTTCAACATTGCCCCAGTTTTCCGGTGTTCTTGCATTTTCAGGCAAGTGAGGGAATGCAACCGTATGAGGAACTGTTGCAAGGTCAATGTCTATTGTCTGTACATATTCAGCGTCATCATCAGCTTTAAATACTGTATATTCTTTATCAGAATGGTCTTTCATATATTCAACAGTCAAATCGTCAACTTCAAATATACCGTTTTTAGCACCTGCTTCAATAGCCATATTTGCGATTGAGAAACGGTCGTCCATAGTAAGAGTGTGCATACCCTCACCTGTAAATTCCATTGACTTGTAAAGTGCACCGTCAACACCAATCATACCGATTATATGTAAAATAAGGTCCTTACCGCTTGTATATTTGTTAAGTTTACCTGTCAGGTTAATTTTAATAGCCTCAGGAACTTTGAACCAAGCCTTACCTGTTGCCATACCGGCTGCCATATCTGTTGAGCCGACACCTGTTGAAAAAGCACCCAATGCACCGTATGTACAAGTATGCGAGTCTGCACCGATAACAACGTCACCAGCTACCACCAAGCCTTTTTCAGGAAGAAGTGCGTGCTCGATACCCACTTCGCCGACTTCAAAATAATTTACAATATCCTGTTCCTTTGCAAAAGTTCTGACCTTTAATGCCTGCTGAGCAGACTTAATATCCTTATTCGGTGTAAAGTGATCAGGAACAAGAGCAACTTTTGCTTTATCAAATACTCCGTCAAGTCCTATCTTATCAAATTCTCCTATTGCAACAGGAGTTGTTATGTCATTGCCAAGAACTAAGTTTAAATTCGCCATAATAAGTTCTCCGGCTTTAACACTTTCCTTTCCTTCGGC
>ENA-OWOU01001228-OWOU01001228.1-gut-metagenome-genome-assembly--contig:-NODE-1228-length-11264-cov-4.645660_pt1 | contig 11264 bp, 5 predicted proteins | sample MGYA00248248_ERZ651801 | MGnify/ENA primary metagenome ERZ651801 (study PRJEB26908, sample SAMEA4031710) | gut metagenome | biome: gut; feature: normal infant; material: stool | place: China | collected 2015... | reverse complement strand
TACAGAAGCCATATTGATAATGCTACCAGCTTTCTGGCGCATCATAATCGGAGTACAAGCGTGAATGAAGTTGAAAGCCGATTTCAAGTTAACATTGATAACCATATCCCATTGTTGTTCGCTCATACGCATCATCAGACCGTCACGGGTGATACCTGCATTGTTTACCAAAATATCGATGCGCCCAAAGTCTGCATGAATAGCTTCTACCACCTTGGCAGTATCTTCAAAATTGGCAGCATTTGAAGCATAACCTTTAGCTTTCACGCCCATTGCTTCAATTTCTTTTGCCGTATTCTCTGCATTTTCATCAATCACCAAGTCAGTGAATGCGATATTTGCTCCTTCAGAAGCGAACTTTAATGCGATAGCCTTACCGATACCGCGTGCAGCACCGGTTACAATGGCTGTTTTTCCTTCTAATAATCCCATACTTTTTAAATTATTGATTAAAGTTATTCTTTTCTACGCAGTGCCCCGAACACGATGTTCTCAACGTATTGTCCACGTGTTTCATCGGTCAGTTTAGCACCTATATGCCCACGTATGTAAGGCACTTCAATACCTTTCACACTGTAATGCACCAATTCGGCAGTCATGTCGATATCGTCAACCTGAAACACCCCTTTCTCCACGCCCTCACGGAGAACATCCTTGAAAAGCTGTATTTCTTTGGCATCAAAACGTTTTCGCACCTTCTCTACCCTCCATATATCACGGAAAAAGGTAGCACGGAGTGTTCCATTCCGGTACACCACCTCTTTCACGGCATCCAGGCGGGTATAAATCATTTCAATTATCTTCTGATCGGGAGAGATGTCTTTCTCTACTACCCTCTTCATTATATCCGAAAGGATGTCCAGCTCCGATTCGACAACAGCCATATAGATCTCTTCCTTACTTTTAAAATAGGTATAGAGCGTTCTTCTACCTTTCTTAGAAGCAAGGGCGATATCGTTCATCGTGGTATTCTCAACACCCATCTTTGCAAATAGCTGACGGGCTACATCCACTAATTTAGCTTTTGTCTTCGATACGGCCATATATTAATAATTGCACATTGCTTAATAATTTGAGCAAAAGTAAAACATTTCTGTATACCACACAAGAAAACGCAGATTTTATTAACATTCGGTCACAGGAAGAGGATAAAAAAGCATATTTACTATAAAGCTACTTATCAACATGTTAGGCTATATGTTACACTTTTTAGGAAAAATAAGATGGATTTTATTTGTTTATTCCACAAAAAGCCGTACCTTTGCACCCGTTAAACATCGCGGAGTGGAGCAGTTGGTAGCTCGTTGGGCTCATAACCCAAAGGTCATTCGTTCGAGTCGGATCTCCGCAACTAAATAAAAAAGACCGTTTTTCAACGGTCTTTTTTCGTATCCTAAATATTCTATTTTATCGCTCCATTTTCGATGATAACAATTCATTGGGGGCACATCCAAAAAACTTTTTGAAGACTTTACTAAAATAATTAGGGAAAGAAAAACCTGTCATATAGGCTACTTCACTAACATTATATTTTCCAGTTCTCAGAAGTTCTGCAGCTTTGTTCATGCGTATCTCATTTATAAATTCAGCCGGTGACTGATTACTGATCTCCTTAATTTTCCGATAGAAAGTAGAATTACTCATTCCTACAGCACTGCATAACACCTCTATTGAAAATTCAGCATCAGACAAATGTTCCAAAACTATACCTGTTATTAAACTCATGAAAGCCTGATTCTGATCATCCATCAAAGGACTATTCGAATTGAAAGACTTCAGAATATTCTTTTTCAACATGAATTTATTCTTCAACAAATTCTCAATACGTGATTGGAGCACCAGCATATCAAATGGTTTCTCAATATATCCATCAGCTCCTGCCTTATATCCATCTACTTTATGTTCATTGGATGACAAGGCTGTCAGAATAATAACAAGAATTCCCTGCCACTTAGGTGTCGACTTTATTCTCTCACAAAGCTCAACACCGTTCATCTCGGGCATCATATAATCAGTAACGACAATATCCGGCAGACTATTTTCAATACGCTTTATCGCTTCCAGTCCATCCACTGCAGTCTCTACATGATAATATTCACTAAGATTCTGTTCCACATAGTGTAATAGTTCCGGATTATCTTCAACTATCAGTATTTTAGCTTTCTCTTCATCTCTCACGATATGTTCTGAAAGTGGAATTATTGATTGTTCTACATAATCTACTAATTGTTCTGCAAAATGTTTTCTTCCCAAGGGGAGGGTTATAACAAAAGTAGTCCCTTCTTTCTCTTTACTCGAAAATGCAATCGTTCCACAATGCAGTTTCAATAACTCATTCACAATAAGCAGACCTACACCACTTCCTGGTATCTTTGAATTCACAGCATTGGCCGCCCGATAATATTTCTGGAAAAGAGCGGATTTTTGATTATCCAGAATTCCAATTCCTGAATCCTTTATCTCTATAATATAACGATCAGCATCCACCGTTGCCCTTATTTCGACACTTCCTTCTTCTAAGGTATATTTAAATGCATTATCCAACAAATTATATAGAATCTTTTCAAATTTATCCATATCAAGCCAAAGCCAGGTTGTTACCTCTGGAAGGACTATCGAAAAATGTATCTTCTTCTTTTGCGCTATCGGAGTAAACGTTTTTGCTATAGACTCTATGGTGGCTTCCGCCCGGTATTTACCGATTTGCAGTTTCACTTGCTTAGAAGAAGCCTTTTCGAACTGAAGCAATTGATTGACCAGCTTTTCCAGACGCTCCGAATTCTTAATGGCAATATCCAACTCTTTATCAAGTTTCTCATTAAGCACTACTTCCTTTTTTATCTTAGAAAGAGGCAGCATTATCAATGATAAAGGCGTTTTTATGTCGTGTGCTATGCGAACAAAGAAATCCATTTTTTCTTTAGCCTGACTGATTACAATCTGATTCCTATAGAATCTCATTACTAATCGTATAATGAGAATTACAATCAGAGTGTAAAACAAATAAGCCATCGGGGCACTCCACCAAGGTGAACGGATTACAATAACGACCGACTTTTCATTGTAACTTCCGCCAATCGGAGCAGTCCGAACCCTGAACACATAATTGCCCGGACTCAAATTCGTATAATAAGCAGAAGTTCTGTCAGTATAGATATTCCATTCTTTTTCAGCACCTTCTAAAATCCAGGAATACCGATTCTGTTCTATTCGGGAAAAATTTATGGCAGCAAAATCAATTGAAAAAGTGTTTTGAGTATAATCCAGTTCTATTTTCGTTGTCAAATCAATACTTTGAGTCAGAAGCCCTCCTTTTTCCTGAGGTTTGACGGAATGGTTGAACAATTTAAAATCGGTAAATATCAATGGAGCCAATACCGATTCGCGATTTACCGCTGAAGGATCGAAAATGGTACACCCGTTAAAACCACCAAACAGCAACTTTCCATTCTTCAATATAGTGCGCGAACAATACAAAAATTCACGTAACTGCCCGTGAGCAGCATTTCGGGCAGAAAAGCTCTGTAAAGTGAAATCACTTCCATTTATACAGGTCAATCCCATTTGTGTACTAACCCATATATTACCCAAAGCGTCCATCAAAAGACAATAGCACACATTAGAAGCCAGTCCATTATCTATACTAAAAGTTGCAGTTTCCTTTGTCTTCCTATCTTGGCATATGACTCCCAACCCATCTGTAGCAAACCATAACCGGCCTTTTTCATCCTCCAACACACTATAAACCATTATATGTTTATTCTGGTTCTTTGGCGAGAAAACGTTTTCAATCTTACCATTCTTTTTATCTATTTTCTGTACCCCCCTAATTCCACTCACAAGTATATCACCGGCTTGGGTTTCTGTTATTGTACGAATACGGCTGTTTACGCTATAGAGTTTTAGCTGTTGAGATGAACTATCGTAGCAATTGAGATTTCCATCTTCTCCCGAAATCCATATATCTTTATCACGATCTCTATACAATACAAATATATCATCTGAAGTCAGACTGCTATTGGTAGTCATTATTTTGCGTTTTATATGCAAGTTTTTATCACACACGGTTATTCCTCCCGCAAAAGTCGATATCCACATATCTCCGTTACCATCTTCAGTAATTGACATAGTAGAATTGGAGCTGAACATAGCATCCGTTCCACTATTCAAATGCTTCCATTGTTTAGTTACCGGTGTATATATACTTACCCCCTCTTTGGTACCAAACCAAATATTACCCTCAGTATCTTCATAGATAGCTCTCACCATATCATTAGAAAGGCTATTTTTATTATTAGAGAAATGTTGTATGGTATGAAATGGAGAAACATGAGGATCTATACAATTAACCCCTCCCCCGAATGTAGAAATCCATAAACGATTTTTATTATCTGCAAAAAGTGACTGTACCCCACTGTTAGACAATGATAAATCGCTATCATCTGCTTTTATCGTATATAATAACTCAAAATTCAAATTGCAAAATACAAGACCGAAACCATCAACTGCTATCACTATCTTATTGTCATAGCTTTGTATATCAAGAACCCGGTAATTATGAGCAATGAGGTCCCAGTCAGGTTTTAGAATCTTTCCATCAGATTTTATCACGTAAATGCCCCGAGTATAAGTAGCTAACCAAATATTTCCATATCCATCTTCTTTTATCTTACGTAAATCAAGCCCTGTCAATAAAGCATTATCAAATTTTTCTCCAGCAATGCTACTCACCACCTGATTCGTATTCAACCGCATAAATAAAAGTCCCTGATGAGTAGCAATTAAAGAATACCCACTTGACAAAGGCATGAAAGAATGAGCACCATGAGCCTCATCCACACAAGCCAGTTGATGTTGTGTTATATTATAATGATATAATTCATTACTTGTCACCACATAAAGATTCAATGAGTCTACTACATGCAGTTCCATTGCTTCAATAAAAGCGTCTTTTTTATCCGGTATAGAGAAAGTCTCTACGAAATTATCAAGTTCTCTACTATAAAGAAACAACTGATTTCGATTCATCGCCCAAAGCCGCCCAAATTTATCATTCTGAACCAACAGGAAACGGTTATCATTGGTGCCCGTTAGTCCATGCATATCAAACACATCATATTGCTTAAAGAAAGTACCGTTATAGCTTTGAATCCCACATTGGGTAGCCATCCAGATAAGCCCATTATCACTTTGGGTAATATTTCTCACAATCATACTGCTCAAACCGTCATTCACCGTGATAGTTCTCAACTCCTGAGAATATCCCCTATATGTCCAAAAGGCATTTAAACAGATTATCAAAAATAAGATACGCATGATTTTGTTTCCTTTCCAATTGAATAAAAGCTATATGCAAATATAAGATATAAATTAAATAAACGGTAGTCCAAATTATCGTCCAAAGATTACTCCCACGAAATAACACATTATATATAAGCACATTATCATCCTACAGTAGTATTTCTCTGAATAAAAAGTTTCATATTTTGAATGAATTATTTCTATACTCTTCCCACTTTTTATAACCTTGAATAAATTATATCTATACTTGAATAAATTATCCCCTATCATATAACCATAAGCCGCTACTTTTGCTTCGGACAAACAAAACATATTTTCTACTAAAGGAAACAGCTCTAAGGATTGCCGCACCTTTAAGTAAAACCGGACAGTATGAAAATCATGTACTTTCAAATTAATAATCCATTAAATACTTAATGCGGAAATACAAAGAAGAGAAACTGAAGATAATGAAGGTTGAAATATAAATTATCTATATTTGCCTTACCCAATCAGGGTAAACTAAAAATCTAATATTAACCAAAGCTGGGTCACCAGCAAAACACATTTATCTATATGAAACACAAATTTTGTGATCTCACCGGATTCTTCCACTCTACAGAGTTTAGAATCTACTTGATTTTGTTATGCCTTTGCCTGCCTGTATCAGCAATGGCACAAAACCAAATCTCAGGAAAAGTAAGTGATGAAGCCACTGGAGAGCCCTTAATTGGAGTTACCGTACAAGTAAAAGAAACCGGAAAAGGAACCATTACGGATGTAAACGGAAACTATACGTTAAACGTATCTCCCGATGAGAAACTGACCTTTTCCTTCATAGGTTATATCCCACAAGAAATATCAATAGGGAAAAAGAATATCATAAATGTAAAAATGTTAACCGATACGCAAGCTTTGGATGAAGTAGTTGTCATTGGTTATGGAAGTCAAAGTAAAAGAGACATTACCGGTGCCATCGGCTCAATCAACAACAGTACTTTAGAAAGACAAAACACACAAACTGCAGCCCAAGCTCTAATAGGACAAGTAGCAGGATTAAGTGTGGTTCAAACCACCGGTAATGTCGGTGTCGACCCGGTTATTGAAATACGTGGTATGAACTCAATCGATAAAGATTCATCACCACTGATTGTTATCGACGGAGTATTTGGTGACATGGCTGCTTTCTCTGCACTGAATCCATCAGATATTGATAAAGTCGATGTATTGAAAGACGCCTCATCAACAGCCATCTATGGTTCTATGGGAGCTAATGGAGTGGTACTGGTAACGACCAAGAGTGGTAGTGAAGGGAAAAATAAAATAAATTATTCAGGAAGCTACGGCATTAGAGTTCCGGTACGCATCCCCAAAATGATGAATGCACAGGAGTTTGCCAAGACATTGCAGGATGCTACCGATTATTTCGGCTATACCTCCCGGACATTAGGTCCTGAAGAGCAGGAATGGGTAGACTCCGGAAATTCAACTGATTGGTTAGATCTCGTTCTTGGTAATGGTATGCAGACCCAACACACCTTATCATTACAGGGAGGAAGTAAAAATGAGAATCACTATATCTCATTGGGATATTCCCAACAGGAAGGAAATATCAAGCCGGAAAAATTTGAACGCTATTCATTAGCTGGAAAAATTAATGCCAAGGTCGGCAAGTTTTTTGAAATGGGCGCAGCACTTAACGGAGCTTTTTCAGAAAACAAAAAAGGTGGTAATAACGAGATTATCCGATCCGCATTCCGCTTACGCCCCACAGGACGTGCTTTCGATGATGAAGGTAACCGAATCTTCTGGCCTACCAGCACCGACTCTCAAATACCTAATATCTTATATGAACTGGATAACTCCAAAATAGAGACGATGCGCGCCAATGTATACGGAAATGTATTTCTTTCAGTCACACCACTAAAAGGTTTAACATTAAAATCATCTTTCATGCCAAGCATAGCCTACACACGCTATGGTTTCTATATGGGACAACTAACAAAAATCAATGTCGGCAAAAATCCGGCTTATGTCAACCAATATAATTCGTTTAACTGGGCATACGTATGGGATAATACAGTCAATTACAACACTCAGTTCAAAGGACACAAGTTCAACATAATGGCCGGTTATAGCGTAAATGAGAAATTCTATGAACGTTATGATTCAGGAGTCAAGGGATTAACCTTCAATTCTCTATGGCATAACATGGGAGCTGCTTCAGAACTGACAATGATCGATAGTGACTATACCCGCCGAACTGTATTGTCTTATCTGGCACGCATCAATTATTCATTCAAAGACAGATATCTGCTGACACTTACCAGCCGTTACGACGGTGCTTCCAACCTGGCTCCCGGACACAAATGGCAATTTTTCCCATCAGCAGCCATAGCTTGGCGAATCAGCGAAGAAACATGGATGAAAAAACTGAATATATTCGACAACCTGAAAATCCGCCTCAGCTACGGAACATCAGGTAACAATAACGTAGCTCCTTATTCAGAATGGCCCACATTAACTAAAGTAGGATATGATTTTGATGGAACAGGAGCAGCCGGATACACTGCCAATCTCGCCAATAAAGCTTTGAGCTGGGAAAAAAGTGACGAAATCAATGTTGGGCTTGATCTGGGGGTATTAAATAACCGTATAACAGCAACTATCGAATTTTATAACAAAAAGACCAGTGACTTGATATTAAAGCAAAAGCTTCCCATCCACACAGGATATGATAACATTGTGTCCAATATTGGCTCTGTAAGAAACAGGGGTATTGAAATTACACTGAATACAGTCAATATTAAAACAAAAGATTGGACATGGACAACAAACATTAACTTTACGCGAAACCGTAATAAGATACTCGAACTTTATGGTGATAATGAAGATGACATAGCTAACCAACTATTTATAGGCCAACCTATCAAAGTAAACTATGCATATAAATATCTGGGAATATGGCAAGAAGGAGAAGAGTTTTATCAAAAAGCCAAAGCCGGACAACCCAAAGTACAGGATGTAGATGGAGACAATGCCATCACGGCTGATAAAGACATGATGATAATTGGAACTCCATTTCCGAAATGGATTGGTGGTATGACTAACACTGTTATATACAAGAACTTCGATCTGTCGGTTACAGCCTATGCACGTTATGGAGAACAAAAATTAAGTTGGTTCCATAACAGCCATACAGATATGAGTATGCGTTACAATGTTGCCAAAGAGTGTTTCGGCAACTATTGGACACCCGATAACCCGAATGCAGAGTGGTGGGCCCCCGGTTCGCAAGCCAATGCTGACTGGAGAAAGTCCAAATTATACATGGATTGTTCATTCCTAAAAATCAGCAATATAACATTAGGTTACGAACTCAATAAAAGTCTATTGAACAAAATTGGGATGACCCGTTTGAGGATATATACTACAATACAAAATCCTTTCACTATAACAAAATACAATGGTTTTGATCCAGAATGGGCAGATACTGCAATAACAGGTTTAGATTCCAATTCCACTGGATTTGCTTCTACTACTTATACTTTAGGTGTAAACATCGGATTCTAATAATCTTAAAAAATAATAGATATGAAACACTATAAATTTATTTCTCTTTTTATTTCTGCATGCATGATAATTTCTTGCACAGGAATGCTTGACGAAGATCCGACCCATCGCGGAACTGCCGAAACATTTTATTCTACTCCTAATGGCCTGAATGCTGCTGTCGTCGCATGCTATTCTTCTTTGCGATTAGTACACAAAGACAAAACACTCTACATGACCGGAACAGATGTTATCTCTGGTTCAGCCAACAGAATTATCAGCACTAACTCTGTTTTTACATCCGTAAACGAGTACGGCCAAGAGTTGGATGCCAATAATACAATGGTTTACACAATGTGGCAAAATCTCTACAAAGGCATAAATATCTGCAATCTAACATTGGTCAACGGGCGAAAGACTGTCCCCGACGAAACCATGAGCGAGCAACTTAAACAAACAAGATTAGCAGAAGCTACTTTTATCCGCTCATTATATTATTATTATCTCGTACAACAGTTCGGCGATGTTCCTTATATGGTTGAACCTGTATCGGAAGTCATCACTACAGCAGAACGTACTCCAGAGGAAACAATTATAAATGATATTATTGAAAAGATGGAGGAAGCAGTCAGAAACCTTCCGGAAAACCCGGAAGCATGGGGAAGAATTACCAAAGGAGCTGGATTAACCCTGCTTTCTAAACTCTATCTGACTCGTGGATATAAAACCTACAAACAAAAAGATGACTTTTCAAAAGCCGCACAATATGCGGATGAAGTCATCGATTCACAAAAATACTCCCTACTCACCGGATCTAATGGTTTTGAAAAGATATTCTGGTACAATCGAGGAGCATATAACAATCCCAAAGGAATTATCCCGGTACAGACCAATAACGAAAAGAATAGCGAAATTATCCTCTCCATACAATTTCATGACCAGCAAAATGGTTCTATTTTCGACGAATCAATAGGTACGGCCAAGACTAATTATGGAAATAATTCTCATTACATATTCAGAGGTTATTCTTCATTCCCCGGAATGGACGACCGGCCGCTGCATATCAACTACCATCTTGGAAAGCTATGTGAAACCCCTTTCATCTATTACCTTTATGGATATGATGGTAATATGTCACGTTATAAAGAATACAATGCACAAAATGCAGAACAGACTTTTGATTTTAAGGGTAGTTATACACTCGATAAACGTTTTGACGGCACATTCGACCGTTTATTTATCACCGCCGCTGCCGTAAATGCCTCTAAATTACAAAAGGCAGGACGTGTTACGGCACTTAATCGTAAAACAGCTTCATTCACCATCAGTGCCGGAGACACTTGTCTTTTTATTCCTCGTCCCGGAGAGAGATGGTCACAGGAAAAAATTGACGCCGCTCGTTATACCGTAATCAACGATAATTATTGGTACTATGGAAAAGTCGATATGCCAATCGCTGGAGAAAAAACAGAGTCGACAGATGTCCTGGCAGCCCGTCCATTTATAAAGAAGTTTATGGAAGAAGGATTCTATTACGAGTTCACCGGCTCACGTGATATGTTCATGTTCCGCTTGGGAGAAGTTTATTTGCTGGCTGCCGAAGCTTATTTGCAGAGTGGAGATCTTACAAAAGCCTTGGAACGCATCAATACAATTAGACGAAGGGCTTCGGGCGCTACGGATCTAACAGTTCCTTCTGCATTGGATGTAACAGTCAACGATTTGGATATAGACTTTATTTTGGATGAACGGGCACGCGAATTATTTGGCGAAGAACTTCGTTGGTTAGAATTAAAACGTACAGGAAAACTTGTGGAACGTACCTTGCGTTGCAATATGCAAGCCGGTCACGAAAATGCCAAATACCTGAATGAAAATCATAATCTGCGTCCATTACCTTACCAATGGTTTATCCGGTTATCTAATCATGATGAAATTAAACAGAATCCAGGTTACTAATTCAATAGAAACTAAAACAATAAATAAAGTATGAAAGTGATTAAATTTTATCTTCCATTCATATTATTGGTTGCATCACTTCAATTGTGCGCACAGAAAAGATATGCCGCTCCTAAGCCTCGTCTATTCCTGACTGTCCAAGACATGAATAGAGCCAAACAACAAGTGGCCAAAGATGTTTCTGTAGCTCCCAGCATAAAGAAACTGAAAGCCGACCTAAAAACAAATGCTCAGAAATGGAGAAAAGACTATCCATATAAAAATAATGGATACACATTGGAAGAGCTTTTTAAAAAAGCAGAGATGAAGCCAAGCAGACCTGAGTTTCTAACTGAAACAACAGCTTTTGTTTTATTTCCGACAGAAGAAACGGCACAGATTCTGAGAGAAAAGATTCTTGTAGAATTAGGAATTAGAAAATCTCTTGGCTCATGGAGACAACTAGGTATTCATGAAAGTGAGCGTTTATTACG